>Ga0137297_10140_pt1 | contig 58913 bp, 47 predicted proteins | sample RamsorincwithD2O_FD_97191 | JGI IMG/M metagenome (GOLD analysis project Ga0137297, IMG submission 97191) | Mouse cecal microbial communities from Vienna, Austria - Mucin amended with D2O | ecosystem: Host-associated > Mammals > Digestive system > Large intestine > Cecum | place: Austria: Vienna...
GTGAATGACATTACCAACGAGAATCGCTGTGCAATCAGTGTGATTGTTGATAAGAACGAAAATACAGCGCTGATTGCCGAGCAGATTCAGCAGCAGTCTGAGCAGAATAAGAAACTGGCAGAAGAATTGGATAACCTGATTGGTAAGTTTAATTATTAATTGAATCATATTTGTTATTAAATATGCCTACCTTTAATCTTTTTCATAATTATTCTTCTTTAAAGAGGGGAGTGAGATTTTCTTGTAAAATTTCACTTCCTTCTTTATGTTATTATTATGAGGATATCCGGCAAAGTCCGGTATCCGCTGCTTTTGCAACTGATGGTTGACAAATTTCCAAGTGTGCTTACTGGTCAGATTCTCTCTGGTTTCCTATAATATATTTCAGCAGAGGGAATCCATATGGCTGCTTATTATAACAGGATTAGAAAGGAAAATATCTGATGACATTGGGAGAAAAGATTTATACGCTGCGGACAGAACATAGTTTATCACAGGAGGCCTTTGGGGATAGTCTTGGAGTATCGAGACAGTCAGTATCCAAGTGGGAGACCGGACAGTCGGTACCTGAAATTGAAAAGATTGTGGCTATCAGCAACCTGTTTGGGGTGACAACAGATTATCTGCTCAGAGAGGACCTTGAAAGAGAGATTAAAGGACAGGATGCCGCATCATATGCTGCCGCTCATACGGCAGTGTATTCTTCCGGAAGATCTCATTTTGAATATAAGAGTAAAAAGATGATAGGAAATCTTCCTCTCATACACATACATACAGGGATTGGTCTGTACCGAGCCAAAGGCATAATTGCCATAGGTAATATTGCGGAGGGTGTTCTGGCTCTTGGTTTCGTGGCTATGGGCGGGATTGCACTTGGACTTGTTTCCATCGGGTTATTTGCATTGGCAACTTTTGCAGTGGGCATACTTGCTTTTGGCAGCTTTGCCTTTGGCATTATCACAGCAGGGGCAGTTTCCGTGGGGATTTTCTCCATGGGGGCGACGGCTTTCGGGCAGTTTGCCTTCGGGGCATACGCGCGTGGCGCACAGGTGGCGGTAGGAGATGTGGCGCGTGGAAATATTGCACTGGGCTATTCTCAGGCGGTGGGCACTTATACACAAGTCAGCAACCGGCAGCCTTTTGATTATGAAAATGCCTGCCGCCTGATTGACGAGCATGTTGCACCGCATTGGTCCTTCTTTAAGACCTGGGCTAAGAATATGGTGAAATTATTTTAACACTGCGGATAATTTAATAGACTCTTAAAGGGAACAGGAAACTGTTCTCTTTTCATGTCCATAATTCAAATTGAATCCCGTCCCACACTGTGTTATAGTAAAAAAGGATAAAAATCCGGGAGGTAGTTATGAAACTGGTTGTTTTGGAAAGAGACAGCGTAGGAACAGATGTTGACGTAAGCTGTTTTGAAAAGTTCGGAGAAGTGACATATTACGGAAATACGGTAGCAGATACAGTGGCTGAGCGGGTGAAGAATGCTGATGTCGTTATTTCCAATAAGGCGCCCATGAATGAAAAAACCCTGAAAGATGCCGTGAATCTGAAGCTGATCTGCCTGTTTGCCACAGGATATGACAATGTGGATCTGGCATATTGTAAGAGCAGGGGGATCAAGGTCGCAAATGTAGTCAATTACTGTTCGCCGGCAGTGGCACAGCATACCCTTCTTCTGGCATTGGCGCTCTCAGAGAAACTTGCTTTTTATGATGATTATGTAAAATCAGGAGCCTATGGGGCACAGGACAGGTTCTCTAACTTTGACAGACCCTTTACAGAGCTCGCAGGGAAGACCTGGGGCATTGTGGGAATGGGAAGCATTGGTCATAAGGTGGCGTCCTTAGCGGAGGCTTTTTGCTGTAAGGTGATTTTTTATTCTGCTTCAGGGAAGAGCACCTGCACAGAATATGAGCGTGTGGAATTTGATACACTTTTGCAGGAATCGGACATTTTGTCACTGCATTGTCCGCTCAGCGACAGGACCAGAGGGCTGATCAACAAGGATGCCCTTTCCAGGATGAAAAAGACGGCGGTACTTATCAATGTGGCACGCGGTCCGGTGGTGAATACACAGGATTTATACGATGCGCTGATGGAAGGACAGATTGCGGCGGCAGGACTGGATGTACTGGAACAGGAGCCCATGACGAAGGATAATCCGCTTGGTAAGATTCAGGACAGCACCAAACTTATCATCACACCGCACATGTCCTGGGCGAGCAGAGAAGCCAGAACACGTCTGGTGGGTGAAGTGATGAAAAATATCCAGGCATTTCTGGACGGGGAAAACAGAAATATTGTCAATAGATAGAAGTTATGGGACAGGCAATATTTCAATCAGATAACAACATACAGGAGGAGATTTTCTATGGGAATTGTGATTAAAGATGTATTGGCAGTGCTTCCTCAGGGAGCGGAAGATGTGATTCAGGAGACAAGCCTCTATATTGAGGGAGACAGGATTGCGGCAATCGGTGATGAACCGGCAGGATTTAGCGAGGATAAGGTGATTGACGGAAAAGATAAGCTGGTGATTCCCGGTCTGATCAACTGCCACACGCACTCTTACATGTCTTTCATGAGAAATGTGGCAGATGATCTGTCTTTCATGGACTGGTTATTTGGGACGATTGATCCGATTGAGCAGCAGATGACGGATGAGGATACATACTGGGGTGCGAACCTTGCCATTATCGAGATGATGAAGAGCGGAACCACCTGTTTCAATGACATGCAGATGAATATTCACCAGACCACACGGGCGGTGAAGGAATCCGGTATGCGTGCGGTGGTGTGCCGCGGACTTGTGGGAAGCGGGAATGATGAGGCAGGACAGTCACGTCTGCGTCAGGCTTATGAGGAGCGGGATGCGGCTAAGGACTGTGACAGGCTGACGTTTAAGTTAGGGCCGCATGCGCCGTACACCTGTGACGATGCCTTTTTAAAAATTGTGGCAGAGGAAGCCAAAAAGGAAAATATGGGAATCCATACTCATCTTTCTGAGAGCGAAAGCGAGATCAGCCAAATCCAGGAGAAATATGGCTGCACACCGATTGCCCTGGCAGAGAAGTGCGGTATTTTTGATGTACCTGCCATTGTGGCTCACTGTGTGCAGGTGACAGACGAAGATATAGATATCTTAAAGAAAAAGAATGTAAGTGTTGTGACGAACCCGGCCAGCAACATGAAGCTGGGAAATGGCTTTGCACCAGTGGCCAGGATGCTTGAGAAAGGTGTCAATGTATGCCTTGGCACGGATGGCGCAGCCAGCAACAACTGTCTGAATATGTTCCACGAACTGAGCCTCTTGACACTGATTCATAAGGGAACAGGCCGGACACCCCAGTGTATCAGCGCCAAGGAAGGTTTCCGGATCGCAACGATCAACGGAGCGCGGGCGCTTGGATTAGAGAAGGAGATTGGTTCTATTGAAGTGGGTAAGAAAGCAGATTTGGCGATTCTTGATCTGAACACGCCGTCCCTGACGCCCAGAAATAATCTGATTGCGGGTCTGTCTTATTCCGCGAACGGCTCTGAAGTGGATACGGTCATCATTAACGGACAGGTTACCATGGAAGGCCGTAAGATTCTCACGATGGATGAAGCGCTGGTTTATCATAAGATACAGGATATTATCATGCGCATGGGGCTGGATAAGAAAACATATTAATGGAAATGGGACTTATGTATTATAATTCTATCTGATTTTTTGATAGCGTTATGCGCCATTATTTGCTATAATGGATGCAGAATATTTGTCCTGCATTAAAAGGATTGCATAGGGGTTCTTTCAAAGAAAATGCAGGGCATGTGTTAGCAATACAAATCTACACGTATTAGGGGGGAATGTAATATGCTGGCTACATTGATACCGTTTTTTGACAAAAATATGAAGGTTCGTGCATATTCTCTGTTTTCACAGAAGGAGAACAGCCTTTTAAATCCGCCGATATTTGGCACGAGCAGTGCTACCGGACTGGCGGAGATTGAAGGATTGGATATTGTGCGCAATATTGGTATCGATACGTTGTCGCCGGGTACAGATGTACTTATACCGGTGAACCATATCGCCATTTTTTCTGATCTCGAATCACAGTGTGAGGATCTGCGGGGCAGGCTGGTATTGTTGTTTGACAAGTCTATTGAGAATACGGAAGCGTACCGGAAACGTCTTACCGAATTGAAGCAGAAAGGCTTCAAGTTAGCCATTATGAAGCTTCCGGTAAATGAACTGGAGCAGAACAAAGAACTTCTGACGCTGATGGACTATATCATATTGGATCATAAGAAGGTGGATGTCTACAAGGCGAAGGTATATTTCGGGCATTTATATCCGCACCTGACCATATGCGTGGGCAATATCGAGAGCCAGGAAATCTATGATTCTCTTAAAGATGATGAGAGTTTCCAGTTTTTTGAGGGCAGCTTTTACCGTATACCGATCAACAAGGGTGAGACGGAAGTATCTCCGCTTAAGATCAATTATCTGGAACTGATGAATATCGTCAACGATGTGGACTTTGAACTGACAGAGGCGGCGGATGTTATTGGCCGTGATACAGCCTTAGTCGTAGAGCTGCTTAAGATGGTGAATCATATTGCGATCAATTCAGAAGTTACTTCCATTCGTCATGCAGCTGCGATTCTAGGGCAGAAAGAGTTAAAGAAATGGATCAATACCGTTATCACCAAAGAGCTGTGCGCGGACAGACCAAATGAAGTTGCAAGAACATCTATGCTGCGGGCGAAATTCATGGAATGTCTGGCACCGGTATTCGGGTTGGGAATGAAGGCTTCGGAAGTATTTCTGATGGGACTGTTCTCCATTCTGGATATCATTTTGAATATGCCGATGGAAGAAGCATTGAAAAAGGTCAATGTGACAAAGGAAATTTCAGATGCATTGGTGTATCATAAAGGTGAGCTGGCAAATATCTACTCCTTTGTGATCAGTTATGAATCCGCTGACTGGCAGGAGATCAGCAGACAGCTTATTGTATTAAATGTTGATACGAACACCATTTATCAGGCTTATACGGAGACCGTCTGCTGGTATAAATCCATGTTTTTTGAAAACTGATATGTTATTGCAGTTGTGAACACGGCTGAAAACAGCTGTTACTCATAAACCAGTGATGATAGGACAGACGACCATCACTATAATAAAAATTCGGCTGATTAAGAATCTTTAGGAGGAAACTATCAATGAGTAGCGAAATCAGAGACATTAATCTTGCCGAGTCCGGTGAGAGAAAAATCGAGTGGGTTAAGAGAAATTGTGATCTTCTCCGCACACTGGAAAAGGAATTTAGCGAGACAAAGCCTTTCGCAGGTAAAAAGGTAACACTTTCAGTGCACTTGGAAGCTAAGACAGCTTATCTGTGCCTGGTACTGGCGGCAGGCGGAGCCCAGATGTATGTGACGGGGTCCAATCCCCTGTCCACACAGGATGATGTGGCGGCGGCGCTTGTGAAGGCTGGACTCGAGGTACACGCCTGGTATGATGCAACAGATGAGGAGTATAATAACCACATTCGTGCCGTATTAGAAGTTGGTCCTAATATCATCATTGATGACGGCGGTGATCTGGTAAATATGGTGCACAAGGAGATGAAGCATCTGATTCCTAACATCATCGGCGGTTGTGAGGAGACCACCACAGGTATTATCCGCTTAGAGGCGATGGATAAGGCCGGCGAACTGAAATTCCCTATGGTTCGTGTCAACAATGCGGCATGTAAGCATTTCTTTGATAACAGATATGGAACAGGCCAGTCTGTATGGGATGGCATTAACAGAACAACGAACCTGATCGTTGCCGGTAAGATTGTAGTCGTTGCAGGGTATGGCTGGTGCGGTAAAGGTACCGCCATGCGTGCCAAAGGATTGGGCGCAAGGGTAATTGTCACTGAGATTGATCCGATTAAAGCAATCGAGGCAGTCATGGATGGATTTGATGTGATGCCCATGAAGGAAGCAGCCAAATTGGGTGATTTCTTTGTGACAGTGACAGGTTGCGACGGTGTTATCGATCAGGAAGATTTTGCAGAGATGAAAGAAGGCGCTATCTTGTGTAATGCAGGACATTTCGATTGTGAAATCGATATGGCTTGGCTTAAGGCGAATGCTGTGGAGACCAGAGAGCAGCGTAAGAACATTATGGGTTATAAATTACCCACTGGCCAGTGGATTTTCGTACTGGCAGAGGGACGCCTCGTGAATCTGGCAGCAGGCGATGGACATCCGGCAGAAATCATGGATATGAGTTTTGCAATTCAGGCCCTGTCTGCAAAATATCTGGTGGAACATGCCAGCGAATTGACTGAGAAGCTGATTGATGTGCCTGAGGAAGTGGATAAAGATGTGGCGAAGCGTAAGCTGGCATTCCTTGGCAAGGAGATTGATGTACTTACACCGGAGCAGGAGAAGTATCTCAATAGCTATGCGCTGTAAAGATGTGGAAATGCCCTGTTGTTAAACAGGAATGGAAAAGGTAAAACAGGTCCGCACCCTTAAGATGGGGTGCGGATTTTTGTCTGCTTAATATATGAACATATATAAAGATTCGTTTGATAGGATTTATGTCCATAAAAACAGAAGGTAAAAATGTAAATACAAGGATACTAAAGAACGGTACTTTACCTATTGACAAAAGGTGTCTACATATGTAAACTATAGATAAAGTCTACATATGTAGACATAAAAGACAAAACATTTTTGATTCTTCATAAAAGAACATATCCATATGGCAGGAGGAAGTAAAGTGGCTGACAAGAAAATATCGGATGCAGAATTGGAGATTTTAGAGGTACTCTGGTCGGCAGGGGAGGCGCTGAGTGCCAATGAGATTCGTATACGTCTGAACCAGAAGAAAGATTGGGAACGGACCACAGTACTCACACTGATCAGACGGCTTTTAGACAAAGGTGTGATTTCTCAGGAAAAGCGGGAAGTGTACTATTATACGCCATGCATGGAGCGCAGTGCTTATGTGAAGGAGGAGACCAGGAGCTTTGTCAATAAATTCTTCCGGGGAAGCGCGAAGAATCTGGCGGCGGCTCTGATTGCGGATGAAGATATGTCCAGGGAAGAGATTGAAGAATTGAGGACTTATTTCCGGGAAAGTTTTCACTAGAAGGATCATGAAAGGCTCTGTTAGGGAATGGATGGGAAAAGTTCAGGAAAGCTTCATATAGCAGAAAGAGGAGTGTGAATGTATGGCACAGATATTTGGTGTGGTTTTATCATTATCGGTCTCCGGTGCACTGGTCGGCCTGATCATATTATTGATTCGTCCTGTTACCAGGAAAATCTTTTCTAAAAAATGGACTTATTATCTCTGGCTTCTGGTGCTGATACGGTTGCTGATACCAGTACATGCAGATATTAATATAGTGGAACAGCTGTCAACTAAGATCACACAGATGGGAAGGCAATGGGAAAGTACAGATAGTACGGCAGGCAAAGTGCCTGCTATCATGTGGGAGAATGAGCGTGCAGATATGCTGTCGGAGGAGACGGATATTATGAACGCCGGGGAAATCGTTGGCGCGGCAGGAACGAAACAGGAGACAGGGCAGGAAAATCCGGAAAGTGCAGGAACGAAACAGAAGACAGAGCAGCAAATTCCGAAAAATACATCGCCTGAAACAGGCGGCGAAACAGTGGCGGACAAAAGAGCCGTTATCTTTCGCATTGCGGCTATGCTGTGGATTGTAGGAATCATTTTATCCGCCGTGTGGAAGATTCGCAGTTATCAGGGCTATAGCAGAGAAATCCGCTCTGGCTGTATACCAATTACCAATGAAAAAGTATTGGCTAAGGCCGTAGAAATTCAGGTAAGACTCAGAATCGGACACAGGATGGCGCTCTATGAGAGCCAAACAGTTGACAGTCCCATGCTGATTGGACTTATACAGCCTTATATCATACTGCCTTCAAAGCTTCTTACGGCAATGTCGGGAAGAGAGTATGATATCTGTCTGATTCTGCACCATGAACTGGTACATTATAAGAGGCGTGATATTTGGTATAAGTGGCTGTTCCAGGCAGTTGTCTGTGTCCATTGGTTTAATCCGCTTGTTTATCTGTTTCAGCGTAAGTTTCATACAGACTGTGAGCTTGCCTGTGATGAGATGGTGATGGCGCTTCTTTCAGAAGAAGGGCGCAAAGCATATGGCAATGTACTTCTGGACGTAGCAGATAAGTACTTTCAGGAAGAAGCTTTATCGGCGCATAAGGATGTGCCGGCCATGACACTTTTGGAGGAAAAACGCACATTGAAGGAGAGACTGCGGGGAATCGCACAGTACCATAAGAAAGGAATTGTGATGGGAGTCTGCTCTGTGGCAGTATTGGCGGTATTGTGTGCAGCGGCAGTGATATGCGGTGTATCCGGCGGGCGTTCCTATGCAAGAGAGATGTTTGTTTTGCATAACGATGGAAGTTTTATGAAGCAGGTAGGCAGCAAACCCTATCGGATATATGATGACGATACTTTGATTGCCGGAGCCTGCGAAAGTGATGTTTGGCGTGCGTATAACTACTGTGGCGGGGGCAGGAGTGTGGAATGTCAGAAGTTTGATATCAATGGGTCTGATATTCTATGGATTGTCTATGCCAATCAAGATACTACATTGGAAATGACATCTTCTTTTGCTCTGAAGAGAGGTCGCTTTAAGATTGTGCAGGTAATGCCGGATCAGACAGTGCGGATTCTCAATGAAAACGGTGAAAAAATAACGGAAGAGGTGACTTTGCCAAGAGGCAGGAACTGTTTTAAGGTAGTAGGGCAGAAAGCACGTCTGGAGAACTTTGACATAACCTATGATAAAGAAGAAGAAAAAGTCCTCAGTGGATTTTTCCGCAGTGAGGACGAAGAATATGCCTATCGTGTACAGTTGGGACAGGAACCCTTTGATGCATCCAGACTGGGAGACATATGTGTCTATCTGGAAGCAAAGGAAGTGAGTGAACTTTGCCGGACAGCATGGGAGAGCGATGTAGCTTTATCAGATGAGAGCTGGCAGGAGATATTTATCTATTCTGATGGGAAACTAACGTCCCGTTATCTGCTGGAAGCGTTACAGTCCGGAAAGATAAAGGAATTTGACAGCAGAATCCTGTGCATGATTGGTTATCATATGGATAGAAAAGATGTCAGTGAGTGCTTCCGATATCTGTTGGAGCGAGGCAAGGTAGCCCAATCTGACTGGGAAGATATCTTTATCTATTCTGATACGGATTTGTCCGCAGAATATCTGGTGAAAGCCCTGCAGAATGGAAAGGGGAGCGGCTTTAACGGGGAGATGTTTGAAGAAATAGGTTTTCTGCTATCTTCAGAGAAGCTGACAGATATTGTATTGGCACTTAATCAAGGAGAACTGTCTTTTGAAAATCTGGATGATTATGTGCTGTATGATTTGGATGAAGAGCAGAATGCGAAATGTATTATCCATTATATTCATCTGGGCAATGTGCTGACGGATTCCCAGCTTCGGGAGATTAAGATTCATGTTTCAGAGAAGGATTTTTACCGGATTGTGGAGGAGAATGGAAAGAATAAATAGCGATTGAAAGGAAAAGCTTAGCGGATACAAGGAACTGTCCAAATACGGATGGTTCCTTTTGCATTATAGGGAATCATGTAAAAAGGAGTCTTATCTTTCAATGCACAACGAGGGGTGATAAAGTGTGATGAAAAAGGGATGGCAACTATTTTGATATCAGTGTATACTTACGAGATAAGAGAACATAAAAAGCTGTATCATAAATTAGAAAATATTTCAGTGACAGGTAAGGAAATGCTAAGGAGATATATTTTGGAGGAATAACGATGGGAAATATTCAACCTATTTTTTCAAATAATCAGGAGCTAAAAGAATGTTTATTAAATGTGCATGAAAAATATTGTATTGAATTGAAAAAAGCACAGGAGCTGTCCAATAAAACAAAGGTCAGCTATAAAAATATTACTAATCAGGATGTTACAGAATATAAAGTAGATGAAAATACCACTATTATTTTGATTAATATAAAAGAAGCGCCAGAAGGAAAGAAACCAGTGTATATTAATGATAAACTGGAGAATACATGGATTCGCACAGGCGATGGTGACCGTAGAGCAACAAAAGATGAGATTGCTGCATTTATGCGTAATGCACATCCGAGTCAGGATAATCTGGTGTTGGATAACTTTGGAATAGATGATTTGGATTTAGATTCTATCCTTGCTTTTAAGGAAAGAATTAATAAAAGATATCCCAAACAGAAATATTTAGAAATGAAAAATGAAATTTTTCTGACAGAGATTGGTGCAGGGGTTAAAGATAGAATTTCTGGTAAATTTAAAATAAAAAGGGGCACATTATTATTTTTAGGGAAGATAAACTCAATCAGAGAAATTTTTCCTCATTATCATGTAGATTTTTTTAATCGAAGAGGTAGTAATCCAAGATGGTCTGATAGAGTCACGGATGATGAACCGGGAGATTATCAGATGAACTTGTATAATTTTTTCTCCATTGTTTATGGGAAGCTTACAATTTTGTTAAAAGAATCATTTGAATTGGATAATTATCAGTTGAGAATACCATTCTCTGATTTTGATGAAACCATAAGAGAATGTCTGGTAAATTGTTTGGCACATGCTGACTATGAACAGGGTTATCCATCAACGAAAATAGAAGTATTCGACGGGTGGTTTAATTTTGTCAATCCTGGTAAAATGCTTATTTCAAAGGCACAGTTTGTAATGGGTGGAGATTCAAGACCAAGAAATGAAATAATCATGAAAATGTTTCGGCTGCTTGGGGTTTCAGAGAGACAGGGATTTGGTGGCCCATTAATTTATAAAACAGCTTTGACCAATGATTATAGAAGACCGGAAATAATTACAGATATTGAACATACGGAACTGAAAGTATGGAACATAGATCTGGTGGATTCTTATCCAGATTTAACAGCTGATGAGAAGTCTGTTTTCAGATATATTGTAAAAAATGGAACAGATAAATCATTGCGTGAACTTGTTCCTGTATTAGGAATGACAGAATATAGAATTAGAAAAGCGGTTTCTTCTTTAGTGGAAGAGAGACATCTGCTCCAAAAGGAAGGAAAAGGTAAATCAACAAGATATTTTTTGGGAATGGGAAGTGTGGAAATGCTTACCCATTTGCAAATAGCTCTTGAGGTATTGAGAACTTGTATATAAATACGTTTGCGTATCGTACGATTTACGTTTGAAATTGGGCAATGTTATTTAAAATCGGAGATTTAAACGTATTATATACGTACGAAATACGTATGAAATACGCTAAATCTACAACAAAAGAATTTTCAAAGGAGCACTCTAATGGAAACAAACACGAAAACTTATAAGTCCGGGGAATTGTTGAGGAGATTTCTTCCCTATTATCAAAAATACTGGAAGATTGTTGTCATCGATTTGCTCTGTGCAGGGCTGACAACTGTCTGTGAACTGGTACTGCCCATGATCATCCGCTTTATTACAAATGAGGGCATGAACAATCTGGCAGCGCTGACCGTGGGCACTGTCCTGCGGTTGGGTGTATTGTACTTGTGTCTGCGGATTGTGGATACCATGGCGAATTTCTATATGGCTTACACAGGCCATGTGATGGGAACGCGTATCGAGACGGATATGCGCAGGGATGCCTATGCCCATTTACAGAAATTGTCAAATACTTATTATAATAACACCAAAGTCGGGCAGATTATGGGCCGTATCACAAATGACCTTTTTGATGTGACGGAGTTTTCCCATCATTGTCCGGAGGAATTTTTCATTGCGGGCATCAAGGCTGTGATTTCTTTCATAATTCTGGCACAGATTCATCTGGGGCTCACCATAATTATCTTTATGGTGGTGCCTGTGATGGTGGTGACATGCACAGTCATCAATCTGCGCCTGCGTGAAGCCTTCCGCAGACAAAGAGTGCAGATTGGTGAATTGAATGCACGCATAGAAGACAGCCTGCTGGGACAAAAAGTGGTGAAAGCTTTCACGAATGAGGAAAAAGAGCAGGAGAAATTTGAGGAAGATAACAGTAAGTTTTATCAGATAAAGAAAGACACCTATAAGTTTATGGCGGCCTTTCATACTACCACAAGAGCCTTTGACGGACTGATGTATCTGGTGCTTCTGATCGCCGGGGGAATCTTCATGATCAAGGGTAAGATTGCGCCAGCAGATCTGGTGGCCTATGTGATGTATGTGACCACTTTGATTGCTACGATCCGCAGGATCATAGAGTTTGCAGAGCAGTTTCAGCGGGGTATGACAGGTATTGAACGTTTCGTGCAGATTATGGACAGTGATATTGAGATTTTTGACGAACCGGATGCAGTGGCATGTGTGAATCCTGAAGGCAATATTTCTTTCCACAATGTAAGTTTTGAATACCCGGATGATCACAACGTGGTATTCAAAGGGCTGAATCTGGATATCAGGCAGGGAGAGAAAATAGCTATAGTGGGACCGTCCGGCGGCGGTAAGACAACGCTCTGCAATCTGATTCCCCGTTTTTATGATATTGATGAAGGGGAGATTCTTTTGGATGGTGTGAATATCCATCGTTATACGTTAAAGAGCCTGCGGCAGAATATTGGTATGGTGCAGCAGGATGTGTATTTGTTTTCCGGCACGGTTTATGAGAATATTGCCTATGGCAGGGAAAATGCCACAAGGCAGGAAGTGACTGAGGCGGCGAAAAGGGCCGGAGCCCACGAGTTCATTATGGGGTTGAAAGATGGTTATGATACGTATGTGGGAGAACGCGGGGTGAAGCTGTCTGGCGGGCAGAAACAGCGTATCAGCATTGCCAGGGTATTTTTAAAGAATCCGCCGATTCTGATATTGGATGAGGCCACTTCCGCACTGGATAATGAGAGCGAGTTCCAGGTGGCGAAGTCTTTAGAAGCTTTAGCCAGGGGCAGGACCACGATTACCATTGCCCACAGGCTTTCCAGTATCCGCAATTCTGACAGGATTCTGGTGCTGACGGAAGAAGGGATTGTGGAGGAAGGAACGCATGAGAGCCTGCTTGCGCTTGGCGGCATCTATCACCACTTTTATATGACTGCGAACGAATTGAAGTAAAAGGGAAACGAAATATGGATAAAGATAACAGGGTCAGGCGCCGCATATTGATTGTGGAAGACGATAGAACATTGGCAGGCGGATTGTGCCGTGCCTTGCAAAATGAGGATACTGAGACAATAAGCTGTGGAACACTGCAGGAGGCCGGTATCTTGCTTTCCAGAAAGCAGGGGACGGAAGAAAAGTTTGCTTTGCTGGTGTTGGATGTCAATCTGCCGGATGGAAACGGGCTGGATTTTCTGCAGCAGGTTAAAAGAGATTATGACATAAATGTCATAATTCTGACGGCCAATGATATGGAAACAGATATTGTGACAGGTTTAGAACTGGGGGCGGACGATTATATCACGAAACCTTTCAGTCTTGCAATACTGCGGGCGCGCGTCGCGCTGCAGCTGCGGCGGGCAGAAGAACGAAGGACACAAAGTCCTGGCAGGGAAATCTGTGTAGGTGAGTATCGATTTGATTTTATGCAAATGAAATTTTATCATGGGAAAGAACAGATTGAACTGAGTAAAACGGAGCAGAAACTTCTTCATATTTTGGTGGAGAACAGGGGCATTACGATTCCAAGGGAGAGATTATTTGAGTATATCTGGGCAGAGGGCGAAGAATTTGTGGAAGAAAATGCCCTGTCAGTCACAGTGAAGCGTCTGCGGGATAAGCTGGATGCGCAGGAAATCATTAAAACTGTGTATGGAATCGGCTACACCTGGGTAATGCAGTGAAGAAGATCCGGTGTGAGAGGAAGCGAGTATGGAGGGAATAAATACCGTATCGATTATTCTTTTTACGGCAGGTCTGGTCAGTCTGTTTGGAGCTATTGTACTTGCCATTGTCATACATTACAGGAAGAGGGCAGCAATCCTGCGAATGAGGCAGATGCTGGATGCGGCGATTGATGGTACTTTTATAGAGAATGTTTATGATGAATCCTTGTATTCTGCGGTGGAGAATAAATTGTCAGAGTATTTAAACGCATCGGAGATATCTGCCAGGAAAACGGCACAGGAGAAAGACCAGATTAAGGCACTGATTGCGGATATCTCCCATCAGACGAAGACACCCATATCCAATATTCTGATTTACACGGAATTATTAAAGGAACAGAACCTGCCGGATGAAGCAGCGCATAGTGTGGAGCTTATGGAAATCCAGGCGCGAAAGCTCAGCTTTCTGATTGCATCACTGGTTAAGCTGTCGCGGCTTGAAACGGGGATTATTGCCATGCATCCCGGAGAAGATTCTGTAACAGGGCTTCTGGAAGAAACCTATAGACAATACTGTCAAAAAGCACAGGACAAAGGTTTGTATCTACAGGTGGAAACATCCAGTCTGCAGGAAATAAGGGCTGTATTTGACTTAAAGTGGACGGGAGAGGCGCTTGGCAATGTAATAGATAATGCCATCAAATATACAAAGACCGGGGGTATTACGGTGACGGTGAAACCCTATGAAATGTTTGTGGGCATTGAGGTGGCCGATACAGGAATAGGAATTCCGGAGGAGGAGCAGGCAAGGATCTTTGGAAGATTTTATCGTTCTGTGGAAGTGAGCGGTGAGGAAGGTGTGGGGATTGGATTATATCTTGCCAGACAGATTCTGGAGATGGAAGGCGGCTATATGAAGGTTGTATCTAAAGTGGGGAATGGATCAAAGTTTACGCTGTATTTGCAGCGGCTTGGTGAATAGAGTGTAATTTTAAAACGGCATGGAGTATGGCTGAATTCTTTCAAAACTGTCAGAATTCATTTTATTCCGGAAAGATTCTGGAAAGAATCATATGAGATAATCTGTATTGTGGAGAACAGACCATAATACAGATTTTTGTATGTAAGCAGGAATCTGATGTGATCAGAAAGAGAGGATGAGGAACGCAATGACTATATTATCAACAAAGGATCTTAAGAAGATATATGGATCGGGAGAGAATGAAGTGCATGCATTGGACGGGGTGAATTTCCAGGTGGAAAAGGGAGAATTTGTGGCAATCGTGGGAACTTCCGGCAGCGGCAAGAGCACGCTCCTTCACATGCTGGGCGGGTTGGACCGCCCTACATCAGGCAGTGTCATGGTGGACGGGAAAGATATTTTTTCGTTAAAAGATGAGGAACTTACCATTTTCCGGCGCCGCAAGATCGGGTTTGTGTTCCAGAATTATAATCTGGTGCCGGTATTGAATGTTTATGAAAACATCCTGCTTCCGGTACAGTTAGACGGCGGCAGTCCGGATCAGCCTTATATCAAGAAGATTATTGACACCCTTGGGATTGCATCCAAGTTAGAGAACCTGCCTAATAATCTTTCCGGCGGCCAGCAGCAGAGGGTTGCCATTGCCCGTGCGCTTGCCTCGAAACCGGCTATTATCCTGGCAGATGAACCCACCGGAAATTTGGATTCAAAGACAAGTCAGGATGTGCTTGGCCTGATGAAAGTGACCAGCCAGAGATTTTCTCAGACTATAGTAATGATAACGCACAATGAGGAGATCGCACAGCTGGCAGACCGGATTATCCGCATAGAGGATGGGAGACTGTGCGAAAAGAAGTACACTGTATAAGGGGGAGATATATGATGAACGTTTCTAACAGAAAATGTATTCGCCGCCTTAGTGTGGCAAGTTTTAAAGCGGCTAAAATTAGAAATACGATCACAATATTGGCCATTGCGCTGACGACCATATTATTTACAACGATCTTTACGGTCGGTATGTCCATGAAGTATGGTTATGAGCAGTCTAATTTCCGCCAAGCGGGTGGGTATGCCCATGGTTGTTTTAAGTATCTGACGAAAGAACAGATAGAGGAAATAAAAGAAGATCCGCTGATTCAGGAATATGGTCTTCGGATGCATTGTGGGATGCCGAATGGGGAGCCATTTCGTAAGTCTCATGTGGAGGTCAGCTACTCTGATGCCAATGAGGCAAAGTATATGTTTTTAGATCCTATTGAGGGACGACTGCCCAAGGAGGGGACTAATGAGGCGGCCACGGATTTAAGAGTCCTGTCTCTTTTGGGTGTAGAGCCTGTGCTTGGCAATGAATTTACCATGACTTTCTTAGTGGATGGTAAGGAAACGACAGAGACGTTTACCCTGTGCGGCTATTGGGATTATGACGATGTTATCGTGGCGAATCATGTGCTGATTCCCTTAAGCCGGGTGGAAGAGATATTTGATAAGCTGGATACCCAGGGAGAGGATGGCATGACCACCTACTGGATGTTGGACGTCATGTTTGCCAATTCCAGACACATCGAGGAAAATATGGACACAATCCTTGCCAGATATGGCTATCAGGATGATGAACCAGGGAAAGAAAGATATATGAGGACGGGCGTGAACTGGGGGTATTTGTCTGCCGGTTTTGAAGAATCGGTGGATATAGGGACTGTGCTTGCTCTGGCGGCAGTGCTGATACTGATTATCTTTACGGGATACCTAATCATTTACAATATTTTTCAGATATCGGTTTCCAATGATGTGCGTTTTTACGGATTATTAAAGACGATTGGCACCACAGGACGTCAGATTAAAAGGCTTATATTGATACAGTCGCTATTACTGTCTGTGATAGGGATTCCTATTGGCCTGGTGATTGGTTATGGTGTGGGAATGTTTATGACCCGTATTGTGGTGGCGCAGATGGATGGCATCATGATGGTCTTTTCGGCAAGTCCTGTGATATTTGTAGGTTCTGCCGTTTTTGCACTGATGACGGTCTGGCTATCCTTAAGGAAACCCCGCAGGATGGCAGCCAGGATATCACCTGTGGAGGCCGTGCGTTATACAGAGGGCAGCGGAAGTAAAAAGAGCAGAAAGAAGGGTGAGAAGGGCGCGTCTATCTTTAGAATGGCGGTGGCAAACCTGGGGAGAAATAAGAGTAAGACTGTCATTACCGTAATTTCCATGTCCTTTGCCATTATACTTTTGAATATAACATTTATTCTGGCGAAGGGCTTTGATATGGATAAGTACCTGGTCAGGGTTAAAGTAGATTTCCTGGTGGCGGACGCACCTTATTTTCAACCAGGGAGTTTTGAATTATGGAATGGATTGTCAGAAGAGGTGATAGGCCAGATAGAAACCATGGAAGGTGTGACCGGCGGCAGGACCTATGGCAAGAAGTTTAGCGCAGAAGAACATGTTTCGGAAGCACGGGTACGGCAGAGGGAATCTAAATGGAGAAGCGGGGATTTGTTAGATTCTTATATAGACAGTCTGGAAAAATCGAATGATCAGGTGTTAGATCGGGTACAGCTTTACGGCATGGAGGACTTTGTGCTGGATAAGATTACAGTAGTGGAAGGAGACATTGATAAACTGAAAGGGGAAGGTAATTATATAGCGGCAGTCTATGAAACGGATGATTATGGAAATATATATGAAGATAGCAACTGGGCTAATCTGGGAGATCAAGTGACCATCCGTTATGTGGACCGTTATGAGATTTATAATCCTGATACGGGAGAAATATATGAGGAAGAGCAGGATCTGACGGGACTTAATTCTGCTTCGCGGGCTGTGGAATATCGGGATGTAACTTATGAAGTGGCAGCTGTCATTGAGGTCCCGCATACATTGAGCTATCGTTATTATGGTACGGACGCGTTCGTGATGGGAGCAGAAACGTTTCTGAAAGATTCCGGTATGGAGACGGGAGAAGTACTTTATTACGCTTTTGACTGCGCGGATGAGAACATGGAAACGATGGAACAGTGGCTTTCCGATTTTATGGGCGGTAACGAGTCCTTATATGACTATGAAAGCAAAAAGACCTATGGAGAAGAATTCTATGGATTTCGTGATATGTTTATCATGGGCGGAACAGGTGCGGCGTTCATCGTGGGGATGGTAGGTATCCTGAATTTTTTGAATACAATTCTTACGAGTATCATGGCGAGGAAGCGGGAGTTTGCAGTATTACAGTCTGTGGGCATGACAGGCAGACAGCTGAACCGGATGCTGATGACGGAAGGGACGGTATTTGCGGGCAGTTCCATCGTGATTACGTTAGTGTTTTCCATTGCCATGGGTCCGGTGATTGGCAGCGCGTTAGAAGGCATGTTTCCCTTTTTCACATATCACCTGACTGTGGCGCCGATCCTTGTGGTTGCGCCGGTATTTCTTCTGCTGGGTATGGCAATACCGCTTGCTTCTTATCATCAGGTGACCAAAAAATCCGTGGTGGAAAGGCTCAGAGAGACGGAATAAAAGACTGCTCCTTTGGGCAGGGTCTGCCAAAGAGGTGATAACTTTAATTAATACCTGCAAAATTAAGCAGATTTTCTCTAAAAGTATTGCACGGGAGGCCACAAATAAGGTATAGTATTACAGAGAAGCTATGCATAGAATATTGGCAATTATTAGAGAAGGATATAGTGGACAGTATGGAACAGTTAACACCTCAAGATCAGGATAAAATGGCAGAAGTATCGCAGATTTGCATGTCACACTCAGCGACAGCTTTAAATATGTTGGTCAGGAAAAAGATTATTGTCAGTCCGCCTTCTGTGAAAGTGGTCAACAGTGCGGATATCAGAAATATCCTGACTGCCTTTGGTATGGGTAGTGTGACGGTTCAGATTGATTATAAGGATGATTTTCATTGTAATAATTTATTGATGTTAAAGGAAAATGACATCAAAGTTATCATGGATTTGATGATGGGCGGGACAGGCGCCGTGACACCCGGTGAACTTAATGAGATGCATCTGTCCTGTGTGTCTGAGGTTATGAATCAGATGATGGGATCTTCTGCAATTGCGCTCACGGGAATGATTCATAAGACCGTAGATATTAATCCTCCTAAGGCAACATTGGTCAGCACGAAAGAGGATATTGATTCTATAGATTATCTTCCCTTTGCAGGAGAAGAGATGGTGATTGTGCTCTCCCGTTTTGATGGGGAAGGGATACTTAAGGGTATTATGATTCGTATCTATCCCATGAAAGAGACCAGATTCATCTGTGATAATTTTGTTGCGAAGTAAGGAAGGAGTCTTCGGTTACTTTTATTCGACAGAATATTGTTAGCAGATTTTCACAAAAGAAAGAGCGCTTTATATCATAAAAGTGCTGAAAATCGCTTCATTTCCCGAAAATACTTACGACCGGACACTTTAAGTGTTAGAATAATATATAGTAAGGGTAACTATCGGCAGCGTTTGGGGTCAAAGAGTTTGGAGGGAAAAGATGTTTAAGAAAGGTGAACTGATCATATGCGGCGGACATGGTGTCTGCCGCGTTATTGACATTACAGACAACCCGGTTGATCGGTTGGACAAGAAGAGAAAATATTACCTCCTTGAGCCGGTTTTTGAGAAGACGAGCACCATTTATACACCGGTAGATAATGAGAAGGTGATCATGCGCAGGATCATGAATAAAGAGGAAGCCCAGAAACTCATTGAGCATATAAAGGAGATTGATGTGATGTGGGTTCAGGAGGAGAAGCGCAGGGAACAGACTTATAAAGATGCTATCCGCACCTATGATTCCAGAAGTCTGGTGCAGATTATCAAGACGCTGTACCAGAGAAAGAGGATCCGTATCAAGGAAGGAAAGAAAGTACTCTCCTCCGATGAGCAATATCTGCGGAAGGCAGAAGAGCTTCTCTACAGTGAGATGTCTCTGGCCCTCTCCATCCCCAAAGACCAGGTCGGGGCGTATATTTTAGAAACCGTAGAAAAACAGGAAAGTCAGGAATAGAAACTACCAAAGGCAGAAAATGAAAATTTTCTGCCTTTTTTGTAACACCATTTGCGGTTATGATACGTGTTATAAGTAGAGACGTCCAAATAACAGCCTGCAGGTTGGGAAAGGTAGATTACTTATGACAATTGAAGAAGTAGTAATGAAATACAGCACTATGCTTTACAGGATCTGTGTCGTCATGCTGGGCAATGAGGCAGATGCACAGGACGCCGTGCAGGATACGCTCTGCAAATATCTGGAACGGACAGGAGGCTTTACAGATCAGGAGCATGAGAAGGCCTGGCTGATTAAAGTAGCACAGAACCGGTGTCGGGATATGCGGCGGTTTAACCTGCGTCATCCCAAAATAGATATCGAAGAGATTACGGCAAGCTATGAGGATCCGGAATACAGTGAAATGTTGACGGAGCTGATCGGCCTCCCGCTTTCGGTCAAATCGGTGGTTTATCTTCATTACATAGAAGGATATAAGACAGCGGAAGTCGCAGAATTACTGGGTATTTCTGTCAATGCAGTTAAAAAGAGACTGCAGAGGGGGCGGGAAATGCTGCGGCTTAAACTGGAAGAAGATCCGCGAAAAAGAGGAAGGTCATAAGAATGTGTAATCTCAATTAAGCTGGGATGAAAGCATCACAGAAAGGGAGGAGACTATGAAAATTGCAGCGTTAAAACAGGCAGTGGAACATATAGAACTGGAAGATGACAAGAAACAGCAGATGATTCGGGAGCTAAAGAAGGGAAGAAGAATGCGTCATATGCACTGGAATGGTCTGCGGGTGGCGGCAGCTTTGGCAGTCTGTTTTCTTGCAGTGGGAATTTTGAGCGTACCGGTACGGGCGCTGGTCAGTTCACTGGTGCGTGAGCGTATGGAAAAAGTGCCGGAAACGGAGATTAAGACGGCGGTGGAGCAGCTGGATGCGCAGCGTGTGGGGGCAGATGGTTATACCAGACCCTATACCGAAGCGGAGGAGACTCGGATGGAGGAATTATACAAGCAGTATCAGAATGGTGTATTTCCCGCGGGGGAGATACAACAGGTAGACAGCGAGGAAGAGGCGAAGGCATATGAGTTTTGTTTCTTGACTATTACCAGCACATTCTATCTGCCTGAGGATAGGGAATTGACAGATGAAGAAATTCTGCAGAAGATAGATTTCGAACACAAGCGTAATTATGCGTTACAGAAGCGGTATGAGGAAGCGTATGCTGAGGAAGCTGCGAATAAGAAGGCAGCCGAAAAGGAACAGATTGCACAGGCAGTGGAAGCAGGCGGTGTGACAGAAGAGCAGGCAGTAATAATTGCAGAAGAATATATTCAGAAAATCTATGGTGTAGATGGAAGCAGCCTGGAACTGAACCATTATTATGATGCAGATGCTGCACAAGTTGTTGTGGGACAACCGGCTTACTGTGTCGATTGGAGCGATATGGTTAACAGTAAGTATTATTACTTCTGGGTTGGCGTGGAGGATGGCAGTCTCCTTGGAGCGAGTTATAGCGGCGATCAGGTTCGGGAGCAGTTGGAAGCTGTCAGACCTGCCATAGAAGAGGCCCCGGCCCGGATTCAAAAAATCAAAGAACAGGCGGAGTGTTTTCTGACTGATAGGATTGGTATACAGGAGTCTTATGATGAAGTTAGGAGCTGCTATCGGACAAACAGTGAGGGGGATATCAGCACACTAGTAGATGTTATATTTGTGAAGGCGGATGGCAGGGCATATCTGCTGGAGTGTGGCTGGGACGGAACCGTTAACGGTTATTCAGTGGTAACGGTGGAAGATTACGAGTACTTAAGAGAAGAGACGAGAAAAGTCTTGGCCAAGCGGTATACAGAAGAATATGGCAGGGAAGTTACGGTGGAAAATGTCTGGAATTAAACGTTTAGAAATAATAGAGAATAGATAAATATTGAAGTGCCGGATTTTTGCGTAAAAATAAAAAGATATAGCTGCCAATTTCGATGAAATTATCTGCGGCTCGTTGGATAAGAGTTATAAGGTAATCATCCATTGGCACTATACCTTTTTCGGTTTATTTAAGACAGTGTCAGAATTTATTCATTTGCTGATTAATCATGCTGCGGATGGCTTCCGATCTTATTAATTGCAGAAATCACGACAGTCAGTATTTCTACCTCAGCCTGCGGCTGATAATTGTTCAGTTTTTGGAAAAGTGCACCGGTATTTGTGCGCACATATTGGGGTGAAAGTCTGTTGAGTGCATAGGATGCCATGTCCAGTTTACAATTATCGCAGGAACAAACATTGGGCATAGTGGGTAACAGTTTGTTAAGCTGATATTCCACTGCATCTTCCATGATATTTTTTAAGCCTTCCATTTAAAAACCCCCTCATTTGTCATATGATGACAGAAACATATACATTTTATCTTAGTACATTTTTCCTAAAAAATCAATCTTTTTTCCGCGGAAAAATAGTGAAAAATGGATAAATGGTTGTGAAAATACAGAAAAAGGATGTAATTTATAGAAAGCGGTCGATTGCAAACCGAGGTTCCCGTTTTGTAATCGAGTTTCACATTTTGTAAGCGAGATTCAAAATTTGTACCCCAAATTCCACTTTTGTAGCAACTTTCCCGTTTTTTCTTCCCTTTCTGTGCTATAATCTCCTTATGACAGGGTAAAAATGCGCACAAAAACCGGACGTCACTTTTGCCTTACAAATTTTGTAAGCCGAAATTCACGCCTCTTCCGTTCCTTATTTCCAGTCGGCGGTCTGTGTCTGTTTTTTACTTTCTTTCTGCCCTGTTACTTCCGGAGTAGTCCCGGCGTGAGGTTGATGGTTGCGGCATCAACCTCATGGCATCCTAACTTCTGCGCCAGTTCTTCCCCGTAATAAAAGCAGAATGCTTCATACGGGCTCTTCCCGTTCAGTTTCTTCCTCCGATACGAATTGATGTGGTCCATCATCCGGTCGATATCTTCCTGCGTCAGTTCATCAAAGCTCTTTCCCTTCGGCACCACCCTCCGGATAAATTCATGCCCTACTTCGATCTCTGCTTTCTGGTAAGGTGCACTTGGATTGCAGTAATAGATCCTCGTCCTCTGGAACCCCTTCCCGTCCGGTCCGTTCTCAATGCACTTCGGGTTGGAAAACTCACTCCCGTTGTCCGTAAGGATCACCGGGAACAGCCTGCGGAATTCCTGTCCCCCAAGCCGCTGGTATAGCTCATCGTAGATTTCTATCACACTCTTTGATGTGTTCGCTTCCCGCAAAAAACCTAACATCAGCGATACATTTACGAAGAATACCGTCAACAGCACTTTCCCTCCTCTGCTTCCTATCACACTGTCCATCTGTACCACCGCCGTGTCCGGGTGTTTCTCCATGTATACCTCGTAATCATGGTAATTCCTTCCCACACGGCATCCCTTGTCCACTTTCAGCTCCGGCTTTTTATACCTGGGGCGGTACTTCACCTTCCTCGGCAGGTCTATGTTCCTGATATCGAACAGGCATCCATCCACGTAATTGTAAAGGGTCTTCTCGCTGCACATCAGTTCATCCTTGTTGTTCAGGTAGATCTGGTGGATGCTCTGCCCCTGTTTTACCAGCGGCACCAGTATCTCATTGAGCCGCGCGATCTCCCCTTCCGTGGACAGGATCCCGCTTCTGGACTCTGATATCTTCGCTGATGCCTTCCTCTGCGCTTCCAATGCATCATAGACGGTCTTTGTCAGGGTACATTTCTTCACTTCGCTACAGCCGTTGCACACATAGGGCGGCTTGAAACGGTGGGTGCATACTTCTTCCTCATACTGTTCGCAGTACCGGTTACAGATAAGTTCACACTGCCTGCAGGTCGGCACCAGGGGATGCTTACATTCACTTGTCCCGCATACTTTCTTCCGCCTGCACCCTTTCCGGTATTTACAGGTGTTGTGGGGGAATACACTGTATCCGGTATCCTGCTCTACAGAGTAATTCCTTACCTCCTTGGTGATGGTCGTCCTGTCCCTCCCCAATCTCTTCCCGATCTCTGTAAAGGTCAGGTGTTCCTTTAACCCGTTCTGTATCTCCAGCCGGTCCTCATAACTCAAAAACTTTGCCATCTTCTCTCTCCTTTCCCCGCCGGCTGTTCTGCTCCCACATAAAAACAGGAAGAACTTCTCTGTTCCTCCTGCTCTTGTATCGTCACTTTCTCCCTTATATTTTATTCTGTTTGTATCGTACTTTCCCCCTTGGGCGGGAATCTCGCTTTGCAATTCAGGATTTATAGAAAGCGCTGTCCTGCTTGCATTTTGGGGACAGACATTGTATTCTATGTAGTATCCGGTTTCAGCAGAATAATACGGGTATACAGATTATATAGCACGGATAGAAAGAAGTAAGGAAATGATATGATTTTAGAGGTAATAGCAGATAGTTGTGCGGATAGTATCAGGCTTCTGCCGTTTTTGTTTTTCACATATCTTGTGATGGAGTATCTGGAGCACCGGGCCGGTGAACGGATGCAGGATGTCATCAGAAAATCCGGTAAAGCGGGACCTGCCATTGGCGGTCTGCTCGGCGTTTTCCCTCAATGCGGGTTTTCGGCGGCGGCATCGAATCTATATGCCGGCAGGATCATAAGTCTGGGAACGCTGATGGCAGTTTTCTTATCGACTTCAGATGAAATGCTTCCCATCATGATATCCGAAAATGTGGGACTGCCCATCATGGGAAAGATTCTTGCAGTGAAAGTTTTCTTTGCGGTTTTTGCCGGATTTGGGATTGATCTGGTTTATCGCAGAAAAGATAAAGACATGCAGATCGAGCATCTTTGTGAACGTCATCATTGCCATTGTGAGCGTGGAATCTGGAAATCTGCGCTGCATCATACGCTGGAAGTGTTTATATATATATTGCTGATTTCCTTTGTCCTGAATCTGGTGATCGCGCTGATTGGTGAGGAGACTTTGGGGGCATTGATTTTGCATCAGCCTGTGGCAGGTGTTCTGATTGCAGCGTTAGTGGGGATGATTCCCAATTGTGCGGCTTCCGTTATCGTCACGAAGCTGTATTTGGGCGGTGTTCTTGGTGCAGGAGCCCTGATAGCCGGTCTGTTATCCGGTACAGGTGTAGGCTATTTGGTATTACTGAAAGTAAATGATGACCGCAGGGAGAATCTGAGGATTCTGTTTCTTCTGTATGGCATCGGTGTAATGGCGGGCGTGATTGTGGAATTTATGAATATGGTATTCTGATGGCGGCTGTATTATTTTCTGTGAGATATACGCCGGCAAGACGGGCAGGGAATCCTTCATGATACGAGGGGTTCCTTTTTTGTGCCATGGGACTGCCTGTGTGGGAGGATGGTATTTGTATAATTTGTCTTCTGCTTTGTGTCCAAACAGGTATTCGCATATGCAGTTGGTATATAAAAGCACAAGAAATCCACTGTATTTTTGGCGATAACGTTAAAAGTGCATAAAAAACCCCCATAAAACAAAAATCCCCCACCCTTTTGCAAAGGCAGGTTTCTGCTATACTGAAACCAAGGATAGAAATAATCAGGAGGGAAGGCCATATGAACGAGATCATCGTCTCCATGGAAAGTATCTGTAAGACTTTTCCAGGGGTGAAAGCGTTGGATCATGTTAACTTTGAATTACGCGCCGGAGAGGTTATGGCACTGCTCGGAGAGAATGGCGCAGGGAAGTCTACGTTGATGAAAGTCTTAAGTGGTGTATACACGAGAGACAGCGGTTCTTTAAAGCTTTTTGGCAGGGAATATGGGGATCTGACACCAAAGCAGGCACAGGAAGCGGGCGTTGCGATCATTCATCAGGAACTGAATATGTGCAGACATCTCTCCGTGGCGGAAAATATGTTTCTGGGCCGGGAAATCAAAAGAGGGCTGTCATTAAATAATGCAAAAATGGAGTCAGAAGCCAAGCGGATTCTGGATGATTTAAAGATTGATATTGACCCCAAACAGACAGTCGGGGATCTGCCGGTATCCAAACAGCAGATGGTGGAGATTGCCAAGGCACTTTCCATCGATGCGAAAATACTGATTATGGACGAGCCTACCTCTTCTCTGACAGCCAGAGAGATAGAAGATCTGTTCCGGATTATTAAGAAATTGAAATCCGAGGGCAAAGGCATTGTATATATATCCCACCGTCTGGAGGAATTACAGCATATTGTTGACAGGGTCACGATCATGAGAGACGGGCAGTATATCACGGATATGAATTTTGCGGATGTCACGATGGAGCAGATTATCAGTTATATGGTGGGCCGTGAGATTAAGGAGAAGTTCCCCCGGGTAGAGTGTCAGAAGGGCAGGAAGGTGTTTGAAGTCAAACACTTAAATGCGGGAAAAATGGTGAGGGACATTAATTTCTCCGTCTATGAGGGTGAAATTGTAGGATTCGCCGGACTGATGGGAGCCGGAAGAACGGAGACCACCAGGGCAATCTTTGGGGTGGATCCCAAAGAGACCGGCGAGATTTATGTGGATGATAAAGAAGTGAAGATAAACTGCCCTATGGATGCGATCCGCAATGGTGTTGTACTGGCGCCTGAGGACAGAAAAAAGGACGGACTGTGTACGAAACTGAGTATCAAACATAATCTCACGCTGCCCAATCTGGATATTGTCTGTGATAAGGCAGGCGTAGTGAACAGCAAGAAAGAAAAGGAGCTGTGTGATAAAGCAGTTTCAGATCTTAAGATCAAAACGCCGGGGGTGGAGGTTGATGCCGGGAATCTGTCCGGCGGTAATCAGCAGAAAGTGGTAGTCGGCAAATGGCTGGCCAGGGATTCCAGAGTGGTCATCTTCGACGAGCCTACCAGGGGTATTGATGTGGGCGCCAAGGTGGAGATCTATAACCTGATGAACGAGCTTAAGAAACAGGGCATCGCAGTTATGTTTGTCTCCTCGGAAATGCCGGAAGTCATGGGCATTGCAGACCGCATCATCGTGATGTGCGACGGCAGGATTACCGGAGAAGTCATGGCCAGGCACACCAGCCAGAATGAGATATTGACCCTGGCTACCACCTTTGAAGATAAGAAAATCAACAGCCAAAGCGGCAGGGAGGAAAAGTAAGATGAACAACAAAAAGCAGAGTCCTATCAAAAGACTTTTAGCAGTCAAGGGTATGGGAGCAGCACTCACTGCTTTTGTGGGTCTGGTCATCATTTACATAGCGTTTGGTTTGATCAATTCCGCAGTTTTTTCCAGCAATAATATCCTGAATCTGCTGCGGTCCATGTCGAAGTATCTGCTCATCGGTATCGCGCAGAGTTACGTGCTCATCACAGGAAATATTGACCTGTCCATAGGTTCCATGGTGGCAATGAGCGCTATGATATCAGCCACACTCATGACCCTTGGAGTGAGTCCGCTTCTGGCAGTGCTGGTTGCACTCTTATGTTGTCTGGTGATTGGTATCATCAACGGTATTTTGGTGGGCAAGTTCAAGCTGCCGCCGTTTATCGCAACACTGGGTACCATGTTTGTGGGACGCGGCATCGCGTATATGGTAAACAATAACCGTAACACAGACGCCATTGCAACCGGCATTGGCAAAGAGACGGGTGATAAGTTCCAGAACTTCTTCTACTACGGAACTACCGCAGGTGTTTATAATACGTTCTGGATAGCGATCATTATGTTTGTAATTTTCTTCTTCCTGCTGTCCAAGACAAGGACGGGAAGACATATTTACGCCATTGGTTCCAACATAGATGCAGCCAAGCTTTCCGGCGTCAATGTGGTGGCTACGACTACCAAGGCTTATCTGGTCAGTGCAGTGTGTTCATGGGTTGTAGGATTGATCTTGTGTGCACAGGCAGGCATGGGCAATATGGAAGCAGGCAATATGTATGAGATGTACGGTGTGGCAGCCGGTGTTATCGGCGGTGTGTCACCTCTTGGCGGAACCGGTATTTTGCTGGGTACGCTGGCTGGATCTGCGGTATGGCAGACCCTGGAAAACGGTTTGAACATGATAGGCGCACAGGTAGGTATCCAGCGGCTTGTCATCGGTATTATCGTAGTAGTGGCAGTTCTGCTCGATGTAGTGCTCAGAAGCGGACAGTTTGCCAAGAAGAAAAAGGGCTAGGACCGCAGAAGCGGATAGCGATAGATAATTAAAGGAGGATAAGGTATGAAGAAGAAAATATTGGCCATGCTTTGCTGCATGACAATGGCAGCAGCTTCCCTGACAGGATGCGGCGGTGACAAAGCTGCACAGACAGGAGCAGAAACCGGTACAGAGGCTGGTGCAGACACAGAGGCGGCAGCGCCGTCTTCCGGCGGAGATACCAAGATTGCGCTGATTACGATGGATTCCATCGATCAGCATTGGGTGACGCTGAATGAGGGTGCACAGAAGGCAGCAGAGGAACTTGGTGTAACTGTAGATTTTATGGCACCCAATACCAAAGACGATGCACAGCAGATTGAGTGTGTGAATAATGCAGTGGCAGGCGGCTACAAAGCAATCATTGTGGCAGCAAACGGCCCGGATGCAATCTCTTCCGCATTGAAAGAGGCATCCTCCGCAGGCGTGAAGATTGTATATGTGGATTCCCCGGCTAATGTGGATGCAGAGGCCACATATTCCACAGACAACAAGGCAGCAGGTACGACAGCAGGTCAGGAGATGATCAAAGCCCTTGAGGCAGCAGGCGTGACATCCGGTGATATCGGTATTGTCAATGTAAATGCAGCAACCGATTCCTGCGTGATGCGTGAGGAAGGTTTCAGGGCGGCATTTGAAGGAAGTTCCTTTACGATCTTAGAGACTCAGTATGGTGAGGGCGATGCAGCGAAATCTCAGAGTATTGCAGAGAACTATATCACTCAGGGCGTGGTAGGTATCTTTGGCTGTAACGAAGGTTCCACAACAGGTACAGGTAATGCCATTAAGGCAGCCGGCAATGCTGGTATTGTAGGCGTAGGTTTCGATAAATCTGATGCTATCCAGAATCTGATCAAAGACGGCCACCTTCTGTGTACCATGGCACAGAATCCTGATGTGATGGGTTATGAAGGCGTGAAAGCGGCAGTGGCAGCAATCAATGGCGAGAGCCTTGGCGGTAAAGTGGAAGATACGGGCGTATCTGTGATTAATGCGGAAGCATTAGGCGGTGCAGCTCCTGCTTCTGACGGCGCGGCTAAAGCAAGCAAAGAGTGGAAGATCGCGCTGATCACAATGGATTCCATCGACCAGCACTGGGTGACTTTGAATGATGGCGCGCAGGCGAAAGCAAAGGAACTGGGTGTAAGCGTAACCTTTATGGCACCCAACACCAAGGACGATGCACAGCAGATTGAGTGTGTGAACAATGCAGTGGCAGGCGGTTATGATGCGATTATGGTAGCAGCTAATGGTCCGGATGCAATCTCTTCCGCTCTCAACGAGGCATCCGCAGCAGGTGTTAAGATTGTGTATGTAGACTCTCCGGCTAATGTGGATGCAGAGGCAACTTTCTCCACAGACAATAAGGCAGCAGGTGCAACAGCAGGTCAGGAAATGATCAAGGCTTTAGAGGCAGCAGGCGTAACATCCGGCGATATTGGTATCATCAATGTAAATGCAGCAACCGATTCCTGCGTGATGCGTGAGGAAGGCTTCCGTTCCGCCTTTGAGGGAACTGGCTTTACGATCTTAGAGACTCAGTATGGTGAGGGTGATGCGGCGAAATCCCAGAGTATCGCAGAGAACTATATCACCCAGGGTGTGGTAGGTGTCTTTGGCTGTAACGAAGGTTCCACCACAGGTGCAGGCAATGCGATCAAGGCAGGCGGCAATCCGGATATCGTTGGTGTAGGATTTGATAAGTCTGATGCGATCATGAATCTGATTGCAGACGGTAATCTCCTCTGCACCATGGCACAGAATCCTGATATGATGGGCTCCATGGGCGTAGAGGCCTGTGTGAAGGCTTTAGAAGGTGAGAGCCTTGGCGGCAAAGTAGAAGATACAGGTGTATCCGTGCTGACGAAATAATCGGAAGTTCTGATTGTACACTGTGAATCAGATATGGTATATGGTGAATATGAATCAGGAACTGTGAAAATATGTTATAATGTGAATCAGGAAAGAAAACCGTCGGATTTCCGGCGGTTTTCTTAAATGCGGGGGTTATGGGAATGATAAAAGTAATGATTGCGGATGACGAAGAGCGTATCTGCCAACTGATTGAGGCACTGATCGATTGGGAATCACTGCATATGGAAGTGGCGGGAATTGCCCATAATGGATTGGAAGCCTGTGAGATGGTAAAGCAGATTAAGCCCGATATTCTGATAACAGACATCAGGATGCCGGGCTGTAATGGCCTGGATCTGATAGAAAATGTGAAAAAGAGTGTAGAGGATCTTCAGGTTGTTATTATCAGCGGATATGCCCAGTTTGCCTATGCGCAGACCGCCATTAAGTTTGGTGTGGGGGATTATCTGCTCAAACCGATTAATAAAGTAGAGCTGGCATCCACATTGCAGAAGTTTAAAGAGCGTATCGAGGAGAGGCTGCAGCTTAAGGAAGAGCAGTTGTGGATACAGCATAAGAGTGAGGCAGATATCCGCCTTTTTCGTGCAAATCTCATGGACAGGCTGCTGGAGCAGAGGGTGTGGATACCTTCCATGGAAATATTGCAGGAAGAATACTATCTTCATGTGCAGGCAGGGATTTTCCAGGGCTTTGTGGTGAAAATTGATGCGTCAGGAGAGCTTGGCCAGGCGGGAATACATATTATATTGGAAAAGGCGCAGACCCTGTTGGAGAACAGCCTTAAGTCACGCTGTACAGAGATTGTGGTGGGCTTGAAGGGCAGCCGCTGCATTGGCTTTATAAATTATGCGGATGGACAGACAGAAGAGATACGACGGCTTTTTCGCGGCTGTCTGCATCAATTGGAGAGCGAGAAGGGAATATTCGGCCCTGTCACTTTTACGGCGGCGCTTGGAAATACAACTAAAGATATAGCTAAATTGCAGGATACCGTGGGTCAGGCGGATGTTATCATAGAGGAGCGTCTGCTGAAAGGGACAGGCAAGCTCTTAGAGCGTATGCCGGCAGGATCGGCTGTCCATGAACAGAATATTCTGGAGAAGTATCTGCGGCAGATAGTGCAGGCAATCGAAGTCATGAGCGTAGAAGAGGCAGCGCAGGCGATGGCACAGATGAGCCAAAGGATGCTTGCGGTGAGAGATATAAAGGGATATGAGGTGAGAGAACTTGTCTATTCGGCAGCGGGACTTTTCTTAAGTCAGGTGGAAGTAAAGAACCGGGCTGAGGAGTTGAAACTGTTTGAAGAGCAGTGCTCCCTGTGCGGCAGCATGGAGCAGTTGATGGAGCGCCTTGCTGCGCTGCAAAACCGTTATGTGGAACAGATGCGCCTGAGGCGGGAAGCAGATACGGTGAGGCCTGTCCGTATGGCCAAACAGTATATTCAGAACCATTACAGTGAGCCCATTACCCAGGAGGAAGTGAGCAGTGCGGTAGGATTGAGCGCGGCGTATTTTAGTGCTTTATTTAAGAAGGTGGAGGGTGAGGGCTTTGCCAAATACCTGATTAATGTCAGGATGGAACAGGCTAAGGTGCTGCTGCGGGAGACCAATACCCCGGTATCAAAAATATGTCAGCAGGTGGGGTATAATGACTTAAAGCATTTTACCCACACCTTCGAGAAAGCGACAGGCGTGAAACCCAGTGTTTACCGAAAGATGTACGGATAGGAGACCCCGGACCATGAGAGAAGAATACCGATTAAAATATCTGTCTAACAGAGTGCTTTTGGTGGGAGCTGTGACACTTGTCTATTTTGTAATCGAAGCTGTCAGAAATGTGCTGCTTGGTATGCGCGGAGAGGAGACAGTACTGGAAGCGGGGATTTATGTGCTTCTTGCATTGGTGTATCTGATGGTGGTGTGGTTTGGCATTATATTACCCTACAGACGGTCAGAGCTTTTAGTACATCGCTTTCTGGACGGTTATCTGACGGAGAGTCAGGATTTTGCAGAGGTGTTTCAGAGTCCATCCATGAAACTGCAGATGGATGAGATTGAAAAGATTCTGCGGTCTCCCAAGATGATTGACCTGAATAAAAGGCAGGCGCAGTATCTGGCGTTACAGAACCAGATCAATCCCCATTTTCTGTATAATACTTTGGAGAGTATCCGGGGAGAGGCGCTGATAGCCGGTCTGGACAGCGTGGCGGATATGACGGAGGCGCTTGCAAAGTTCTTCCGCTATACCATCACGAATGTGAAAAATCTGGTGACGGTGCAGGAAGAACTGGATAACTGTGAGACTTATTTTCTGATTCAGAAATACAGGTTTGGGAATCGCCTGCAGCTGCATGTGGAGTATGATGCAGAGGACTGGGAGGACATTATGAACTGTCAGATTCCCAAACTGACTCTGCAGCCGATTTTGGAGAACAGCATCATCCATGGCACGGAACTTAAGGTAGGGACCGGGAATCTGCGGATTCAGTTTGAGCGGACACAGGAAAGACTTCTCATCCGCATCTCGGATGATGGTGTGGGCATGGATGAGGAAACCCTTGCAAAACTGAATCGTAAACTGGGGCGGGATGGTAATATGCTGATGCATGAGGAAGAGAGAAAAGGCGGTATTGCCCTGGGCAATGTGAACAGCAGAATCCATCTCATCTTTGGGGAGGAATATGGGCTTCATGTCTATTCTGTGCCGCAGAAAGGCACAGATGTGGAGATTACGATTCCTTTTGCAACAGACAAGAATCACATAAAGGCGGCATTGATGTAAGAGAGGTTTCTTCTTATGAGACAGGAAGTATTTCGCATGGAGCGGGTTACCTATATAGATAAGGGCATTAAGCAGCTGGAGGATTTTAACCTGCAGATTTATCAAGGTGAGATTATGGGGCTGATTCCCATTAATGCGCATGGACTGCAGGAGCTTTTACAGCTGATGCAGACCAATATGCCGCTCTATGATGGGTATGTCTATTATTGCGGTGAACGAATCAATTCCTGGAAGAGTACCAGAAGATCCGGCAACCGGATTGGTATTATCGACGCCAACAGCCGTCTGGTGGAACATATGACAGTTACCGACAATATCTTCGTACTGCGGCAGGGATTCAGACAGGAGGTCATTCAGAATAAGCTGCTCAGGAAACAGCTTACCCCCTTTATGGGCGATATTGGTATGGAAATCCCGGCAGACGCTTACGTGGATAAATTATCGGCGTTCGAGCGTGTGGTGGTGGAGTTGTTAAGGGCAGTGGTGGCAGGATACAGGCTGATTGTTTTAAATGAAATCAGTACGGTAATCAACGGGGAGGAACTTTGCAAGCTTTATGATATCATACATCATTATGGGAAACAGGGTTTTTCTTTTCTTTATGTGAGTCCTCATTTAGAGGAAATCATGGAAGTGTGTGACCGGGTGGCCCTTTTGTCCAACGGACGGATTCAGAAGGTGGCACAAGGTAAAGAAATGAAAGCCGAGATTGTGGAAGGCTACACCCTGGAATTTGACACAATGGTACGGTATCATATGGAAAACCGTAATCCGGATGCCCTGCGCAAAAGGGAAATCCTGTCATTTAATCATGTTACCGGGGAAACTTTGCAGGACTTTACTATGAAAGTCTATGAAGGAGAATGTCTGGTCGTTCAGAATCTGGATAACCAGGTATTTCAGGATATCTTACAGGTGCTCTATGGGGACAGGAAACTTAAAATGGGCGATTGCTTTATAGCAGGCAGAAAAGTAGATCTTCCGGCCAGCAAAGAGATTGCAATCATTGCAGCAGAGCCTACAAAGACCATGATATTTAACGAGATGAATTATATGGATAATCTGTGCATGGGACTGTCCAGACGAGTGTCGGGCGTCTGGAAAAGAAATATGAGAGACAGCGTCAGGAAGGAGTATGGGCCGGTTCTTGGAGAAGAAGTCTTTCAGATTCCGGTAGAGAGACTGAGTGAAAGGCAGAAATATCAACTGGTGTACACCAGGGTTTTGCTGCAGAAACCCAAAGTAGTAGTGTGTGTACAGCCATTTAAAGGGGCAGATCTGGACCATAGAGTATTTGTCTGGAAGATGATGGAGATGCTCTTGGATAAGGGCATGTCAGTGGTGATATTGACGATCAATCTGGCTGATTCCATGTCTCTGGCGGACAGATTGATCCGGATTGGTAAAGATGGGATCCTGGAAGAAGTAAACAGGGAAGATTTTGGGTCTTTGTCTATTGCAGCGCCGTGGCTGAGCCTTTATCGGACACAGTAGCAGCCTTGCAGATGTTAATTTATGATAAAACTGCAAAAACAAAGAACCGTCCCCAGAGCGCATAAGTCTCCAAAAACAGTTCTTTTCAATGCACCGCCAGGGGCTCGAACCCTGGACACCCTGATTAAGAGTCAGGTGCTCTACCAACTGAGCTAGCGGTGCCTACCCGTGTTTCCATACTTCTCCAACACGCAAGAGTTATTATAGTATAATGTTTTGTGCAATGCAAGCATTTTTTTAAGAAATTTTAAGAATATTTGATTTTTTTTAATACTTGCAATCAGAAAGCCAAAATGATACATTATTCACAAATTTGAATTTGGTCAGGGGGAAAGGAAGATGATCTTTGAAAGTCATGCACATTATGATGATGAAGTGTTTGATGAGGACAGGGAGCAGTTGCTTGCTTCTTTTAAAGAAAAGGGTATAGATACAGTGGTTAATGTAGGGGCAAGTCTTGCAGGGTGCAGGGCAACCGTGGAGTTGACCAAAGAGTATCCTTTCATCTACGGAGCGATTGGGATTCATCCCAGTGAAGTAGGAGAACTGAATGAGGACAATTTTACTTCTTTAAAAGAGTGGTGCGCCCTGGATAAGATTGTGGCGGTGGGGGAGACCGGACTGGGTTATTATTGGCCGGAACCTGGGCCGGCTTTACAGAAAGACTGGTTTGAGCGTCAGCTTGCACTTGCCGGAGAAGTGAAGCTTCCTGTCATCATCCATTCAAGGGAAGCGGCGAAAGATACGCTTGAGATCATGCAGGCCCATCATGCGGGAGAGATTGGCGGTGTGGTGCATTGTTTTTCCTATGCGAAAGAGATGGCAAGGGAATATCTGAACATGGATTTCTATTTCGGGATAGGTGGTGTGATTACCTTTAAAAACGCTAAGAAACTTAAGGAGGCCGTAGAATATATCCCGATGGAGAAGATTCTTCTGGAGACTGACAGTCCCTATCTGGCGCCGGAACCTTACCGGGGGAAGCGTAACTCTTCTTTGCATCTTCCTTATGTGGCACAGAGCATTGCGGACATCAAGGGGATTTCTTATGAGGAAGTGGTAGAGATTACTGAGAATAATGCAAGAAGATTATTTGGTCTTTAAAGAAAAGAGGCATTTGATGGCAAATTTAGGTAATTTGACAAACACATCGGAAATCCTGCAGAAATATCAGTTTCGTATGCAGAAAAAATACGGACAGAATTTTCTGATTGATACCAATATTCTCTATAAGATTGTTGACGCGGCACAGATTACGAAAGAGGATTGTGTCCTGGAAATAGGGCCTGGAATCGGAACCATGACCCAGCATCTGGCAGAAGCTGCCGGACGGGTCATTGCAGTGGAGATTGATAAAGATTTGATTCCCATTCTGGAGGAAACCCTTGCGCCTTATGATAATGTTACCTTGTTACATGCAGATATCCTGAAAGTCGATCTGCAGGAGCTGTTAGAAGAACATAATGAGGGAAAGCCAGTCAAGGTGGTGGCGAATCTTCCCTATTACATCACAACGCCGATCATCATGGAGCTTTTTGAAAGTCATATACCTCTCATCAGCATCACGGTCATGGTGCAGAGTGAGGTGGCAGAACGTATGCAGGTGGGGCCCGGCACCAAGGACTACGGCGCTTTATCCTTGGCGGTGCAGTATTTTGCGAAGCCGGAAGTTGTGGCCCGTGTGCCTGCTTCCTGCTTTGTCCCAAGGCCCAATGTGGACAGTACGGTGATTCGTCTGACACGCCATACAAGTCCGCCTGTGGAAGTGATGGATGAAGGGTATCTCTTTGCAGTGATCAGAGCTTCCTTTAACCAGCGCAGGAAGACCCTTGTAAACGGGCTTGTCAATGCGGGAAATCTGGGGGTGACAAAGAATCAGGTAGAAGAAGTTCTTGAGCAGATGGATATCTCTAAAACGATACGCGGGGAAACGTTTACTTTAGAACGATTTGCAGAATTCAGCAATCGCCTTGTCTTAAAGAGAGGTTAAGCAGCCTTTTCATCATAAAGTACAATATAGAGGGATTGTATATTGCGGCATCTCCATATCTTGGTATATTCTTACTGTAAGATTCCAAGCGGGAGGTGCTTTTTTCTTTAGATTTTGTTTACATTGCCAGGCGTCTATGGTAAACTGAAACAGTAAAAAATCGAGTTTCGTTCGACTGTGGGATTCGATTTACGGACGCAGATAAAGCGAAGGGATTGTCGGATTATGGAATCCGCTTTGCAGACTCGCATAAATTTATAAAGTTTTCTAAATACAGTGTAGTAGGGTAAAAGGCAAAGTACAATAATGAGGTGAGCACCTTGGATAAATTTGAATACCAGGTCCGTGTCGAGGAGATTAAGACACTGATAGCAGAGGGAGAGTACGCGGAAGCGGTTCAAATCGCGGATACGGTGGATTGGCGCAGGGTAAGAAGCGTTATGATGCTGTGTACCATCAGCGATTTATACAAGATCAACAGAAGATACCAGGAGAGTAAGGATATTCTTCTTCTGGCTTATGAGAAACACCCTACAGGCAGACTGATCGTATATTCTTTGTGTGAGCTTGCCATCAAGATGGAAGAGTATGTGCAGGCGATTGAATATTATAAGGAATTTGTACAGATAGCGCCGAAGGATACCGGCAGATATGTATTGCAGTACAGACTTTACGAGGCTCAGGATGTGAGCATGGAAGAGCGGATTGCGGTTCTCGAGGAGTTCAAGAAGCGTGAGCCCAGGGAGAAATGGGTGTATGAATTGGCATATCTGTATCATCGGATCGGCCTGACTACCAAATGCGTAGAAGAATGCGATGAGATGTTTCTCTGGTTTGGGGAAGGCAGATATGTGATCAAGGCTTTGGAATTGAAAGCGCTGCATCAGCCTTTAAGTGAAGACCAGCAAGTGAAATATGACCGCTGGGTTGCAGGCAGAAGTGCCGGAGAAGAGATAGAGGATTCGGTGGAAGAGGACGACATACCGGAAGAAGATATGCAGGATACTGATGAGATCAGGTATGAAGAGGATGAGGAGGAAGAAGAGGAAGTCCTTGCAGCGCCTACCACAGAATTACCGGAAGTTAAGACAGTCGATGTGGGGCAGTACAATACCATTAATCTGCAGATGGCTCTGGCGGAAAGCATGAGAGAAGTCCTGGAGGAGGATGAGGATGATCTGGGCGAATTGGCACAACAGGACTTTGATGAACCCGGCGAGGAGGAAGAATTTGCAGAGGAGGAACCTGCAGAAGATAATCTGATGGAGGATGAGGAGACAGAGGAAGAGCCATATGATGATGACGATGACGAAGGCTCTTCTATCACAGAATCCATCATTGCGCCTCTTTTACAGGAGACGGCTAAGCTGCCTGTAATGGATACGGGTGAGTTGAACAAAGACAATGAGGTTCCCCAGCGGGATGATTCACTGTTTTTTGACGCACAGCAGATCATAGAGCAGATGAAAAAGGAAGCGGAGAGACTTCAGCAGGCGGCACTGCGTGCCCAGGCGGCCAACAGGCAGGCCGATCAGATACCGGGAGCAGCCACAGGTGTGCTCACGCCTTTAAATGCGAAACCTACAGAGTATGATAAAATGTTGTCTCAGGAATATGACGGTCAGATCAGTCTGGTAGTGCCCGAGGCAGAGAAGGTTGAGAAACAGATTACCGGACAGCTCAGCATAGATGATATCATGGCTGAGTGGGAACAGGTGAAGAAGACTAACGAAGAGAAACGTATGGAAGATGTCCGTCAGCATATTATGGCACAGACGGGCAGGTTATTTGCGAATTTTGATGAGGCGACAAAGAACGGTCTTCTGGAAGAATTAGAGAAGGCGTTCATGGCGGCTATCATGAAAGAGTCGGGTAAGAAGCCGAAGGTGAAGAAAGTGATTCTTCCCGATGATGATGAAGAGGAAGATGAGGAACCGGCACCGAAGAAGACGCAGGAAAGATCTGTGGACAGGGAAGAGCCGGCAGAACCGGAAGAGACAGAAGTGTCAGAGGAACTGGAAGAGACAGAAGAGCCGGCGGTGGAGACAGACGAGGAACCGGAAGAACGCAGCAGAGTAAGACCCTCCAGGAAACCGTCTCACAGAAAAGGAAAGCCGGCAGAGGAAGCTGAGGAGGAGACTGGGGCACGGGGCAGGGATCTGACAACGGAAGAACAGGAGCTTTTTGGACAGTTCGTACATCACCGCAAGTCCAGGAAGCAGCTTGTGAATGTGCTTGATAATATGAGCCTTGCTTCCTGTACGGGGAATGTTCTCATCAGTGGTGAAGAGGAGGATATGGCGCTTGACCTTGCCAAGGCACTGATCCGGGAGATGCAGTATAATGATGGAAACTTCTCTGGTAAGGTAGCCAAGATAGAAGGGCCGGTCCTCAATAAAAAGGATGTGGCTGCTACCTTTGGCAGGCTGGACAATGGTGCACTGATCATTGACAGACCGAGTAAACTGAGACCGGAGACGGTATCTAAGATGGTGAAATTCCTGGAGAAGGATAACATGGGGCTTTTGCTTCTCATGGTAGACACCAAGCAGAATATTAACGAGCTGGTTGCGAAGCATCCGGCCATATCCAATAACTTTAATCTGCGAGTGGACATAGAACCTCTCGATAATGAGTCTCTTGTGGCGTATGCAAAGCAGTATGCAGAAGAGATGGAGTATTCTATTGATGAGTTTGGCATTCTTGCGCTTCATACAAGGATTGCAGACAGGCAGACCATTGATCATGAGGTGAGTTTGGCAGAAGTCAGGGAATTGGTTGATGAGGCCATTTCCTATGCAAACAAGAAAACGCCGGGACATTTTATGGATGTCCTGCTGGCTAAGAGATATGATGAAGAGGACATGATTATATTACGGGAGAAGGACTTCATGCACTATTAAATCAAAGTACAGGGGGAATAGCAATGGCAGTGAAACAGGAGAAGAAACCGGTGGGAAGACCGGCCAAAAAGGCAACAAAGAAGCCGGTAGATAAAGCGGCTAAGAAGGTGGAGGAGAATCAGGTATTTATCTCTGAGGCTGATCAATATGTATTTGCCCAGGGCAGTCACTATGATATCTATAAGAAACTGGGGGCACATCCTTCTGTGGAAGACGGCGTGAAAGGTATGTTCTTTGCTGTGTGGGCGCCTAATGCAGCCAGTGTGCATGTGATCGGAACCTTCAACGATTGGGATGAAGACATACATCAGATGGAGAAACTTGGGCCGGGTGGTATCTATAAGCTCTTTATTCCTGGGGTGGGGGAGAATGAGTTGTATAAGTTTCTGATCCGTACACCTGCAGGTGAGAAGCTCTATAAAGCAGATCCATTTGCAAATTATGCGGAGATGCGCCCCGGAAACGCGTCCAGAACTTTTGACATCAGCAGATTTAAGTGGTCTGACAGTGTCTGGATGGAGGCGAGACAGAATAAGGATTATAATAAAGAACCCCTGGCAATCTATGAATGCCATATTGGTTCCTGGATGAAGCATCCCGATGGTACAGAGGAAGGTTTCTACAATTATCGGGAATTTGCAGACAGGATTGTGAAGTATCTCAAGGAGATGCACTACACACATGTGGAACTGATGGGGATTGCGGAGTATCCCTATGACGGTTCCTGGGGCTATCAGGTGACCGGCTATTATGCGCCTACTGCAAGGCATGGTAATCCGGAAGACTTTATGTATCTGATCAATACCCTGCACCGCAACAAGATTGGTGTTATCCTGGACTGGGTACCGGCTCATTTTGCCACAGATGCGCATGGCCTGGGATGCTTTGACGGACAGTGCATTTTTGAGCATCCGGACCCAAGGATTGGGGAACATCCCGACTGGGGTACCAAGATTTTTAATTACAGCAAGAATGAGGTCAGGAATTTCCTGATTGCCAATGCACTTTTCTGGATCAAGGAGTTTCATATTGACGGTATCCGTATCGATGCGGTGGCTTCCATGCTCTATCTTGACTACAGCAAGAGAGAGGGGCAGTGGGTGCCTAACAAGTACGGCGGCAGGGAGAATCTGGATGCTATTGAATTTTTCAAACATTTAAATTCTGTGATACATGGTACATATCCCGGTTTCCTGACGATTGCGGAGGAATCCACGGCATGGCCCAAGGTGACAGGAGATGTGGAAGAAGACGGTCTTGGGTTCAGCTTTAAGTGGAATATGGGCTGGATGCATGATTTCTGTGAATATATGAAATTAGATCCCCTGTTCCGTAAGAACAATCATTATGCCATGACGTTTGCCATGAGCTATAATAACAGCGAAAATTATATTCTGCCATTATCCCATGACGAGGTGGTGCATCTGAAATGTTCCATGGTCAATAAGATGCCGGGCTATCCTGTGGATAAATATGCGAATCTGCGTGTGGGATACAGCTATATGTTTGGCCATGCCGGCAAGAAGCTTCTCTTCATGGGGCAGGATTTCGGTCAGGAGAGAGAATGGAGCGAGGCCAGGGAACTTGATTGGTATCTGCTTGGCGAAGAACAGAACAAGGGCATGCATGAGTATGTGAAGGAACTTCTGAAACTTTATAATAAATATCCTGCTATGTATACCATAGACAATGACTGGGGCGGGTTTGAGTGGCTGAATGCAGACGATGCGGATCACAGTGTATACAGTTTCTTCAGAAAAGACGGAACCGGCAAAAATAATATCATGTTTGTGCTCAATATGACGCCCATGATGTGGGAAAATTATAAAGTTGGGGTACCTAAGAAAAAGAAATATAAACTCTTACTGAACAGTGATGAGAAGCGCTTTGGCGGTAATGGACATGAGATTCCGGCAGAACTTACCGCAGTCAAGGAAACCTGCAATTATAAGGATTACAGTATTTCCTTTGATTTACCGCCTTATACGGCAGCAGTCTTTGTTTTCTAGGAAATGTGCCTTAAAGGTTAAGAAAGTGGGAAATCATGCCGAAATAAAGGGTGAATGTGGATAACATTCGCCCTTTTTTAGTAACATAAAGATGTCTGGGAAGCATGGCATCCGCTGTTGCGGGAAAAGGTTGAAAGTTAATTGTGAAGAGTACAAATTTGCAGACTGTGAAAGGAGCATACTTATAAATTATGAAGATTACATTTGATCACAGTCATATCGATCAGAATGTAGACAGGGCAGCAACAGCATATCGAAATACCCAGACGCCCAGGACGGAGGGGACGGGTAATTACGCATTAGACATTTCTGGCAAAGTTATGGATAACAACGCTTACGGAGGTCATGGAAAGACCGCAGAAGAGGTTATGCAGGATGCGGGGCTCATTGATTTGGCCACGCAGAGAGACTATATGACAGTAATGTCTAATACTATGTCTGATGAAGATTTTCAGCGTTTGAAAGAAGAAGGCTATCATCCTGGAGATATGGATATTGAAGAAGTTGTTACCATTGTCGATTCGATAAAGGCAGCGCTTATCAAAGGCGGAACACAGGTGGAAGGTTATACCGATGATCTGGATGCGGAGACTCTGCGTCAGATTACGGGAAGCGAGACCTTTGCCAGAGAACTCTATAGACAGTTTAAGGCTCATGATATCCCTGTAACCAGAGAAAATGTGACGGCGGCGAAACAGGCATATGACCGGGCAGCGCAGATGGAGACGCCTTCGGAGGGCACCGTGAAATATATGGTGGAGAATGATATGGAACCCACCATAGACGATTTCTACCGGGCGGGTCACAGCGCAACACCCGATAGCCACAGACAGGGACATGGCTACTATGCTTCGGATAATACTGGTTATTATGCAAAGAAGGCAGAAGACTATAACTGGGAACAGTTAAGACCCCAGATGGAGAGGGTGCTGGAAGAGGCAGGTCTAGAGATTACCGAAGAAAACCTGGAAGGGGCGAAGTGGCTTATTGAGTCAGGCGTACCGCTCACAAAGGAAACTATGGCGAAACTGCATGAAATCGGGCAGGTGAAGCTTCCCCAGGATACGGCCCGGGTTTTGGCGGCAGTGGCTGCGGCGATTTCGGATGGCAAGAGCGCGGATAAGGCTAATCTGGCAGATGGCAGGAGTAATGTGGAGAGGGCAGCTGATTATGTGGAGGCTTTTGCGCAGATCAGCGATGAGGCCGTAGATGAGGCTGTTGCCGAAGGAAAAGATTTAAATCTGCAGAATCTGGAAAAGGAACAGCGCAAGATTGCGCAATATGGTGTGTCGGAAAATACACCGGAAGCGATCAGCGCGAGACGTCAGTTGGAGGAAGTCCGGCTGATGATGACCATAGAGGCTAACCGCAAACTGTTAGAGAGCGGTTATTCCATTGATACTACGGACTTAGAGCAGCTGGTAGATGCCTTAAAGAAGCTGGAGGAGGAGTGGAACCGGAAGCTGTTCGGGGAAACCGGTACGGCAGATAAGGCGGCATTATACAGTGAATTCCAGCAAAAGACCCAGGAGATTCCATTCCTGCCGGCGGCTGTGCTGGCCAGGTATATTGGCGAAGAGGATTTATTTACGCTTGACAGCGTACATACAAACGGTACGGCACTTAAAAATGCTTATGAGGCGGCCAGAGAATCCTATGAGACACTGATGACGGCGCCGAGGGCAGATATGGGGGACTCCATTCGTAAGGCATTCCGTAATGTGGATGATATCCTGAAAGATATGGGACTTGAGCAGAATGAGGAGAACCGCAGGGCAGTACGGATCTTGGGCTATAACAGCATGGATATCACCCAGGATAATATGGACGCAGTGAAAAAGTACGATATGGAACTTTGCCAGACTATCCGTAAAATGACACCGGCAGTATCCTTGCAGGCAATCCGGGACGGCAAAAATCCTCTTAATATGACCATTGAGGAATTGAATCAATATCTGGACGAGAGTGGCCATACAGAGGAATTGAAAGAAGAGAAATTCAGCAAATATTTATACAAGCTGGAACAAAATCATGCAATTGACGAAAGGGAAAGAGAAGCATATATAGGAATCTACCGCATGTTCAGGCAGCTGGAAAAGACGGATGACGCAGCAGTGGGCAGCCTGATTAGGGAGGGTGTGGGACTCTCTTTCCAGAATCTGCTTACAGCCATGCGCAGTACGAAGCGGCAGGGCATGGATTATACCGTGGATGATGAATTCAATGGTGTAAATGCAGTAAACAGTGGGAAATCTATCACAGATCAGATTTTAAGCGCCTTTCCAGCCCTGGAACAGACAGGTGCGGATGCCCAGACATTTTCACAGGGAGAGGAACAACAGGCTAGAGAGGGTGCGGAAGCCTATTACCATATGCTGGCCGGACAGATTGCAGATACCATGGAGCCGGAAATGCTTGAGCAGATGGAGCTGCGGGCAGACATGACCATGGAGGAAATGGCCGAAGGCTTAGAGCAGATGGCTGCGGATGACAAGTTGGAGGCTGCCTATCTGCAGGAGCAGCAGCAGCCTTATCAGGATCTGCAGGAAGTGGAAGATGCTGTGGTGCGGGAACTTTTAGCATATAAACAGCCGGTAACAGCCAATAATCTGACAGCAGCAACGGCGCTTAGAAAGAAACCGGGCGCCTTGTACAAGAAACTGCATGAGCTGGAAGGAAATGCAGAAAGTCCAAGAGGAAAAGAGGCTTCTGCACATCTGATAGAGAGCCTGACAGATAAAGACAGTGCCAATGAGGCCTATGAGGAGATGCAGGAGACCTTTCAGGAGATTCTGGAGGAGGCCAAAGAAGAACAGACATCCTATCTGGATCTGAAGACCCTGCAAAGCTGCCAGAAGCAGCTGGCACTGGCAGGCAGCCTGGCGAAAGAGGAGAATTACCAGATTCCGGTAGAGATCAATGGTGAACTGACAGCTGTCAATCTTAAGATTTTACACGGCGGCGAGGGCGGTAAGGTCAGCGCATCCATGGAGACAGAAGAATATGGTCGGGTGAAAGCGCAGTTTTCCGTGAGGAATCAGACCGTATCCGGCTATATTGCTTGCGACAACAAGGAAGGGACAGAAAAGCTGTGGAAAATACAGGATGGCCTGAAAGAGGCGCTGGCAGTGGACACAGCGGATGGCGGTCCCCTGAAGGTTGGCAGCGTGGGCATTATGTACAGCAAAGAGGCAAATAGTGAGGGGTATACACTGAAGGACTTAGAAACAGACGAGAGTATACGGACTGCGGATTTGTATCATATAGCGAAAGTATTTATCAAGAGCGTGACGGCATAAAGGAGGAGAATAATCATGAAAATCAGTTATAATGCGGCGGCAATGCGCGCCAGTAATGCATTGAATGCATCAGACAGTAGGGTATCAAAGTCTCTGGAGCGTCTTTCCTCCGGTCTTAAGGTGACTTCATCAAAGGATAATCCGTCAGGTTATGCCATCGGAAAGAAGATGAATACGCAGATTACGGGTATTTCTGTGGCAAAGCAGTGTTCTAATAACGGTATTTCCATTATCGAAACGGCAGACGGTGCATTGACTGAGGTGCATGAGATGCTGCAGAGGATGAATGAACTGGCAGTAAAGGGTGCAACCGGAACGTTGACTACCGCTGACAGGATGACCTTGAATGAGGAGATTAAACAGCTCAAGGCAGAGGTGACCAGGATTGCCAGTGACACGGAGTTTAATGGCCAGCCGCTTCTTGACGGAAGTTTTGACCTGAGAGGGTATACGAATAATCATAAGGCTAAAGTCGATTATTATTCGGATGAGGTAGTTTCTAAAAAGTATACCATTGATGAACTGACAGTTGTATATAATGCTGACGGCACTATCAATAAAGATGCCACAACAGTGGTATTGAAAGACAATGGGGAGGATGCTTTTCCAGTGGGTGTGGAATTTAGCTCAGTGGGACAGGATAAGATCACGTTGACCGGCCCGCAGGATTTTGAGATGACAATAGCTATCGAGCCGGATCCGGTGAAAGATGCAGATGGGAATATTGTTGGTTATAATCCCGTGAGTCTGGTAGAGCCGTCGCAGGTTACAGTGCCTAATTTCGATGCTACATATAATTTTCAACTTGATGGTGCAGGAACAGGTTATGTAGCAGTATTGGATCAAGAGGCTACGGCACAGGCTTTCGCGGATGCCCTCAAAAATGCGGCAGGGACAGATATTCCGGAAGGAGCGAAGGTAACTTCTGTTGTCAGTGACGATGCGGCTGGAACGGATACGATTGTTATCTCAGATGATAATGGCTTCCGACTGGAACTTCAGTGTACAAAACCGACAACAACGCAGGTTCCGCCAGCGGTTCCGGCTTCACAGACAGTTGCGGTTGGCGGCGGTCAGGAAACGGCTTCCCAGGGACTGGTCTTAGATGTCACAGGTATTGGTTCCATGGATACCCAGACAGGCGCGAATGAAGGACAGCAGCTTGAAATCCGCATTCCCACCATTTCCTTGAGCAGACTTGGCATTGAAAAGACAGAACTGACCACGAAGGACAGTTGCTCAGATGCAATTAATGAAATCAGAGAGGGTATTCTCTATATCTCTTCTGCAAGAAGCAGACTGGGTGCCTATCAGAATCGCCTGGAGCATACGGTGAATAATCTGGATGTGACGGGAGAAAATATGACAGCTTCTTACTCACGTATCATGGATGTGGATATGGCGGAGGAGATGACCAGTTATACAACCGAGCAAGTAATATCCCAGGCGGCAGTTTCTATGCTTGCACAGGCCAATGAGAGACCGTCGCAGGTGCTTCAGTTGTTGCAATAGGTGTAGAAAATTTGCTGACGCAAATTATCTACCAGAAAATTTGCTGACGCAAATTATCTACCAGAGAATTTACAAAGGTAAATTCTCTGAGGATGTGTTGTATGCTGTAGATTGTTTATGATTGGAGAGGTGTCATAATGACCAAGGAATTGAAACAGGAGTATACATTTAGGATTACGCAGGCGAATAAGACGCAGCTGATCACGATTCTTTATGAAATGGTTCTGCTCTATATTGATGAGGCGCAAGAGGCTTTGGATGGGGATAACAGGACGGATTATAAAATGTCGGTTCGCAAGATACAGGGTTGTATGAATGAACTTCTGGATTCCCTGCATTTGGAATATGATCTGGCACAGAGACTCTTGCAGTTGTATCTCTATATCAACAGAGAGCTTGCACAGGCGTTGATACATTATAACATGGAGCCCCTGGAGCATGTCCGTATGATAATTGGAGAGCTCCAGAAGGCCTATAAAAAGATTGAAGACCAGGATCAGTCGGGCCCTGTTATGGGCAATAGCCAGACCGTGTATGCCGGGCTTACTTATGGCAGAAATACGCTCACGGAAAATATAGCTGATCCCGCGGCCAACAGAGGTTTTTGTGTATAAATTACGGAGCCATCAGCGGGCGATACGCCTCGGCACGTTTTTCTTCAGGCAGCAGATTTGTTTCTGCTGCCTGTTGTAATAAGTACTTATAACGTTTCATGACAGCATTAAGTTCGAAGATGTAACAGTCAATCAGATCGGGATCGGTCACATTATCAAATCCCAAGTAGGCATTTTCCAACGCAAATCTGGCTTGTGCCAGTTCATCTCTTATCGTTAGCTTTTCGCCGTCCACAATCACATCATTTTCCACCGGAATATGCGGACTCTGCCTAAAGATAACTCTCATACAATACACCCACCTTTCCACAAAATAGAATATTCAGAACTTCTTCTCATTCAAGTATAGGTAAATTTTGGATAAATATTCATGTAATATTTAATTATCGCTGTGCATATGGTATTAGCAGATAAGGGCAGGAATTCATTTATGGAGGTTTTTATGGAAAATATGGGCGGTATGGCAGCGATTCTCGGCGTGTGCCTGGTAGTGTTGATCATTGGGGCGATGGGAAAAAAGGTGGAGTGGCTGGTTAACTTTATTTTGCGGGCAGTCATGGGGACGATAGGGATTTACGGACTGAATCTTTTACTGGCATCGCAACAGCTTCCTGTGGCGGTAGGTATTAATCCATTTACTGTTTTGACATCCGGATTCCTTGGATTTCCTGGGGTCGCAGTACTTTACGGAATTCATTTCTTCAAAATTTTGTGAGATTTTCACAAAAAGGATTTTTTTCTGAATTAACTCTGGACAAGTTCTACTGATGTGGTATAATTCAATTCACAACTCAAGAAATTCTATGCGAAGTGAATACTTCCATTCAATGCCGTCTGGCATCAGGGATATCTCCCAATTATTTCGTTGAGTCTAAATCATATAAGTTATGGAGGTGGTCTATTGGACTGAGTATTTTTCAATCTGTTTTACTTCTTCTGCTATTGCTGTCAGCATTTGCAGATCTTAAGACAGACCGGATTCCAAATGGTTTCATTCTGCTTGGCATTTTCATCGGAGTTTGCGGCAGCCTTTGTACAGGAAGGACATTTCTGGAAATCATCGGTTCTGTATCTTTGGCGTTTCTGCTTTTATATCCTCTGTATAAGATTGGTGTTCTGGGCGCAGGTGATGTAAAGCTGATTATGATGATCGGAAGTTTCTGCACTGCAGGAGAACTTTTGGTTATACTGGCGGGAGCCTTTGTGATTGGGGCGGTATTTTCGCTGGTAAAGTTACTGGTGGAGCATAACGGCAGGGAAAGACTCTGTTACTTTATCGACTACCTGTCAGATGTTGTGCGGTCAGGGCACTGGAAGATTTATGGAGAAGATCTGGTGCAGGATTATCATGCATATCGCAGGAATAAGATTCATTTTGCCGTACCGATCTTATTCAGCGCGGTGATGAGAACAGGAGGTTTGTTTTGAATCAGAAGATTATGGCAATCTGCGACATTGAGGAGGGATATGCCTTTCGTATGGCAGAATATATGCTGGAAAAAGTAAGACTGCCATATACACTGCATCTGTTTACGGCTGCAAGTGAGCTGGAAAAGTTTGCCAGGCGGGAGGAGATTGCAGTCTTGCTCATAGCAGAGAGTGCATTAAAGCTTCTCAAAGAAGAGAGTATCCGGCAGCAGGTTTTACAGATGTTCGTGCTGCAGGAGAGCGAACATAAAGAATGGGAAGATTTATGCTATATCAGTAAATACCAGAGTCCGGAGAGAGTGGTTCAGCTGATGCTTGAGTATGTCACCGATCTGGCTGACTGGAAAATGGAAGATGTGGAGCGGGAAACAGCGGTAAAGATGATAGGTATTTATTCTCCTGTAAAAAGATGCTTACAGACCTCATTTGCGCTGTCTCTGGGACAGATTCTTTCTAAAGAGCATAAGGTTCTGTATTTGAACCTTGAGACATATTCCGGGCTGGCACGGCTGCTTAAGAAAGAGTTTACGGCAGACATCATGGATGCAATGTATTGTTTTCAGAGCGCCAGAGAAAAGCTTGTCTTGCGGATGCCATCTATCATACAAAATATAGGCGGGCTTGATTATATTCCGCCGTCTCAGCACTCTTTTGGGTTTCAGGAAGTGACGGGGGAACAATGGCTGGATTTTTGCAGGGATGTGGCGATGATTGGGCAGTATGAATTTATCATTTTGGATGTAGGTGAGGGTGTTAATGATTTGTTTCAACTATTAGGAAACTGTTGCAAGATATACACAGTTACCCGGGATGATGAATTTGCAAAAGCCAAACTTGACCAGTATGAACAGAGTCTTAAGTTTAACGGACTGGAAGAAATTGCAGAAAAAACTGTTCAATGCAGATTTCCCATATTCCGGGAGCTGCCGGAAAATCTTGAAATGATGACCAGAGGAGAATTGGCTGCATATGTGAGATCAATTATCAAAGAGGACATTTATGAATAGCATACAGGATATAAAAAGTGAATTAAAGGAGAAATTGGCAGAGAGTATCGATTATTCCCGGGAAAGCAGTGACGAAGAAATCCGGGAACTGATAGACGACATGCTGATCCGGGAAAGTAAGAAAGTGCCGCTTTCCTTGACGGAGCGGGACAAACTGCGCAGGGAACTCTTTCATGCAATCCGCAAGCTGGATGTGCTGCAGGAGTTTGTGGATGACCCGCAGGTGACAGAGATTATGGTCAATGGACCAGACAATATTTTTGTGGAACGGGGAGGCCGGTTATATAAAAGCGATCTTAAGTTTGAAAACGGTGAAAAACTGCACAATGTGGTTCAGCAGATTGTGTCAGATTGCAATCGGGTGGTGAATGAAGCTTCTCCCATTGTGGATGCCAGGCTGCAGAACGGAGCGCGGGTTAATGTAGTCTTAAACCCAGTAGCCTTAAACGGCCCCATTCTCACCATACGGCGTTTCCCGGACAAGCCCATCACCATGGAAGATTTGATTTCTTTTGGGTCAGTGACGAGTCAGGTGTGCGAATGGCTCGGCAGACTGGTGAAGGCCAAGTATAACATTTTTATCAGTGGCGGCACAGGATCTGGCAAAACCACATTTTTAAATGCACTGTCCCATTATATTCCTGCGGAAGAACGTATTATTACAATCGAAGACAGCGCAGAACTGCAGATTTGCAGTATACCGAATCTGGTACGCATGGAGACCAGAAATGCCAATGTGGAAGGATGTCAGGAGATTACCATCAGAGATCTGATCAAGACATCACTGCGTATGAGGCCGGACCGGATTATCGTAGGGGAAGTAAGGGGCGGGGAAGCCTTTGACATGATGCAGTGTCTGAACACCGGGCATGACGGTTCCATGTCTACCGGACATGCCAACAGCTCCACAGACATGTTGAGCCGCCTGGAAAATATGATACTCATGGGGATGGAAATACCATTAGATGCTATTCGACAGCAGATTGCCTCAGGAATAGATATTATTGTGCATCTTGGACGGTTAAGGGACAAAAGCAGAAAGGTCCTGGAGATTGTGGAGGTGCTGGGATTTGCAGAGGGAAAGATACAGCTGAAACCGTTATACCAGTTTACGGAGACAGGAGAGGATGCAGAAGGCAGAGTCCAGGGGGAACTGGTGAAGAAAGGAGAATTAACATATGTCGAAAAACTGCAGTCTGCCGGATTATGCTGAATATCATTTCACAATTGCCCAGAAATTTCTTTATTTATTGGAAGGCGGCTTCCTTGTGGCAATGGTGGGGTACTTCTTTTATCAGTCCTGGGCTGCCTGTGTATGTCTGTTTCCGCTGCTGGTATTTTTCCTGAGAGAAAAGAAAAAGGAACTGGCTAAAAGACGCCGGCAGGAATTGAGCATACAGTTTAAAGATCTGGTACTGTCACTTTCTGCCAACCAGCGGGCGGGTTATTCCATAGAGAATGCTTTTAAAGAGGCATATCGGGATATGGAAATGCTTTATGGTACCCAAAGTCCTGTCTGCCAGGAAGTAAGGCATATTATTCTTGGCCTGGAAAACAATGTGGTGCTGGAGAAGCTTCTGTACAGTCTGGGGGTCCGAAGCAACGAGCCGGATATCATGCAGTTTGCGGATGTTTTCCTGATTGCCAAAAGAAGCGGTGGCAACATGACCGAAATTCTTGAGAAAACTGCGGCAGTGATTGAGCAGAAAATGGAAACGGAGCAGGAGATACAGTTGATGATCAGTGCGAAGAAGATGGAGCAGAAGATTATGAATATGGTGCCGTTTTTGATTATTTTCTACATAGGAACCACTTCGAAGGGATTCTTTGATGTGCTGTATCACAATCTGATTGGCGTGGTAATCATGACAGTTTGTCTGGGCTTTTATGGGGCTGCCTACCTGCTGTCAAAGAGAATAGTGGAGATAGAGGTTTAGCAGGAAAGGATAATCTAAGAGGGGAGGGTAAAAGGGATGATTTATATTTATGTAAGTATACTGGGGGCATTTTTTCTTTTACTGGTGCTGTCCCGGCGGGAAGAAGAAAAGGGCGTTTTTAGAAAAATGGCCGCTTATGTGCTGCGCAGGAAACAGGAGATTGGACAAAGGTTCGCGAGCAAGAAAAGGGGCTGGAAGAAGGAACTATGGAGACGAAGACTAGGGGATAAATTGAAAACCCTGCAGCCCGGGCTGACGGTTCCCAAACAGGTGAAAGAGTATTACCTGTCTCAGTACAGCATGGTTCTTATGGTGGTATGTTTGGGAGATCTTATCTGCCTCGCAGTGTGGATCAGCGCTCACAGCAATCCTTTGTTGATGGAAGGCAATTATCTGCGAAGGAACCCCTATGGAGAAGGTGAAGTGCCAGTAGAACTGATGGCACAGATGGAAGGTACGCATAAAGAAATGTTTGATTACCTGGTGGAGGAGCGTAAATATACACAAGAAGAGATTCAAATTCTGTATGAGCAGGCTGTAAAGTTGCTTCCGGAGGTGATTCTGGGTGAAAATACCGGTCTGGATGATGTGCGGCAGGACATGGAACTGGTAACGAGCCTGGAAGGCTATCCTTTTGAAATTGGCTGGGAGAGCAGTCTCTATTCTCTGGTCAATACCGATGGAGCAGTGGAAAATGAAGAATTGACGGAAAGTGAAATTGTTACATTAACGGCAAACTTTCGTTATGAGGAGTGGAGCTTTGACCATCAGTTATATGTGCAGATTAACCCCGTTATATATAGTGCCGAGGAAGCACTGCGCAACCGAATGAATGAATTGATTGCAAAACAGGAGGAAGATACCAAAAATGAGGAAATGATGGTACTGCCCGGTCAGATAGACAATTGTCCTGTAATCTGGACAGAAGTCATAGAGGACGGCAGCGGATATTTTCTGGCACTTGTCCTGATGGCGGCAGGAGTATTGTACTGGGGACATGGAAAAGAACTGGACCAGAAGCTTGAGCAGCGCAGGCGGGAACTCCTGCTGGATTATCCGGAGATTGTTAATAAACTGGCGCTTTATATGGGTGCGGGGATGACGATCAGAAACGCCTTTCTTAAGATGGGTGAGGATTATAAGAAACAAAAAAAGAATCAAAAGCGATATGTGTATGAGGAGATTCTGATTGCCTGCAACGAATTACAGGGCGGCAGATCGGAGACGGAAGCCTATGATCATTTCGGCAGAAGATGTCAGGTGCAGGCATATTTAAAACTTTCTGCGCTTCTGTCACAGAATCTTCGCAAAGGAAGCAATGATCTTCTGCAAATGCTGCGGCAGGAGGCAGACAATGCCTTTGCACAGAGAAAAGCTCTGGCAAAAAAGCTGGGCGAGGAGGCTGGCACAAAACTGCTCTTACCAATGATGATGATGTTGTGTATCGTTATGGTAATTATTATCATTCCGGCATATTTTTCTTTTATGCTTTAGCGTATGTAAGGGCTGTTTCATGCATAGACCGGAATATGTCCGGTCAGGGGATCTGCTTTGCAGAATCCATATTAAGAAAAAGGAGGAAAGATGCAGATGAAGAAAGCAAATGGTAAACTCAAAGGTTTCGGGAGATTCCTGAGGGAAGAAGAAGGTATGGGCACCGTGGAAGTGATACTGATTATCGTAGTTTTAATCGGTCTGGTCATTATCTTCAAGACACAGCTGCGATCTTTGGTGGAGACAATCTTTGACAAGATTACCAAGGACAGCCGCACGGTCATGTCATGAGGCGGGGATATATAACGGTATTCCTTTCGTTATCTCTTACTTTGATCCTGTCCCTTGTATTCACCGTAATAGAAGGGGCACGGATCAGTGCCATACGCATGAAATTTGAGTGTGTGGCGGATATCGGTATGAATTCCGTTCTAGCGGAATATCACAGAGAGCTTCTGGAACAGTACGACCTTTTGTTTGTAGATACCGCTTACGGGGGTGGGCATCCGGATATTGGGAATGCGGAGGCACACCTTAGGGATTATATACAGAAGAATCTGAGGACAGAAGAGAAAGATGTCTGGAGGGGCAGGGACTTTCTGGCAATGGATATGGCATCAGTGGAGATTGATAAGTTTTCTATTGCTTCTGATGAAGAAGGTGCCGTACTCAAAAGGCAGGTTACAGATTATATGACGGATTATCCTCTGGGGGCAGTTTTAGAAAAGATTCCTGTCAATGTGGATGTGCTTGAATTGCATGGTCTTGATTCCCGTGACACTGACGGGGAACGGCGTCAGTATGAAGCGCAGATTGAAGAGATTGGGCTGCCTGAGAGGGAAGTGGAGGAAGGTAAATTTGAGAAAGTGCCGCTTGACAATCCGGCTGATGTGGCAAATGCCACAAGAGGCAGCGGCGTGCTTAATCTGGTGCTGGATGACCCTTCACAGGTATCTGCGGTTAAAGTGCAATCGGGGGATTATATTTCTCATCGTTCCAGGATGGAGGGAACCGGGTTGTGCGCAGAAGCTGCAGAGGTTTCCGGGGAGCCGAATGAGTTGGTATTTGAAGCATATCTGTTTGAAAAATGCGGTTATTATGGGCAGGAACTGGACAAATCTTTGCTGAAGTACCAAATAGAATATATTCTTGCCGGGCAGGACACAGACTGGCAGAACCTGGAACAGGTGGCCAAGAGACTTTTAAGGTGGCGGGAAGCGGCCAATGTCATTTATATTCTGTCAGATGCTGCGAAGGTAGCAGAAGCAGAAGCTGTGGCCATGGCCCTTGCGGCAGTGACAATGCTGCCGGCGCTGGCTGTGCCTGTCAAATACACGATTTTGTTTGCCTGGGCATATGTGGAGAGTCTTCAGGATGTAAAGACACTGCTTCACGGGGGCAGAGTTCCTATTATGAAGACATCTGCTGACTGGAAGACAGGCATTAACAGCATTAAAAATGTACGCGGAAGTCTGGCGGCGGATGAAGGCGGCAGGGGACTGAATTACAAGGAATACCTTCAGATTATGCTGTTTTTACAGGATAAGACAAGCAGAACGTACCGGGCAATGGACATTATGGAGATGGATATACGCCGTACGCCCGGAAACGCGGTATTTAGGCTGGACGGATGCTTTGACACTTATGAGGCGCACATGGCTGTGACAAGCGGATTCGGATATTCTTACGAAATGACCAGAAAGTATGGATTCTATTAGGGAGGTGATAAAGGATGCTCTTTTTACAATCAGGACACAGGAAACTAACTAAAACGACAGCACATTCTCTCCGGGCACGACAGCTTTTCTTTCTCCGATTGTCAAAGAGGGCATCCTTTATCATCTCCTTCAGGAGAGCATCCATGACATTAGAGGCATCCTTTGTACTGCCCTTCTTCTTGTTTGCAGTGCTCAACATTCTCTTTGCAGTGAATATCATCAGCGCTCAGAGCAGGATTAATGCGGCACTTCATCAGGTGGGCAATAAAATGGCCTTTGCCGGATATGCTTACGAACGGACTGTGGGGAGTGCATTGCCGGATGGACTGGCCGGAGTGGTGTTATCACAGGCATATGCAAGAGGACAGGTTCTGGAATGTGTGGGAAGAGACTATCTGAATCAGTCCTGCGTAAAGGGCGGTGCCGGAGGTGTATCCTTTGCAGGTTCTTCCATTATGGGAGAGGGAGATCTTATAGACCTTAAAGTATCTTATAAAGTCAGACCCTTCATAGAGTGCATGGGTTTTGATGGATTTGCCATGTCACAGCGTTATTATGGCAGGGCCTGGACGGGTTATGATGTAACAAGACACATAAGTGATGTCAGCATGGAGGATCCCATGGTATTTATGACAGCATCGGGGACAGTGTATCACTTAAATCGCAACTGTACCTATCTGAACCCATCGGTAGAAGCAGTATCCGCAGAGGATGTAACGGGTTTGCGCAATCAGTCAGGAGGCAGATACTACGCCTGCGAAAGCTGCGGTAAGGCGGGGGTGCAGGGGCAGGTGTATATAACACAGTACGGGGACAGCTATCATAGCCGGATTCATTGTTCGGGTCTGAAGCGGACCATATATACAGTCCCATTATCACAGACGGATGGCAGAGGGAGGTGCTCTAAATGTGGGTAGAAATTGTATTGTTTCTTTTTCTGGCAGTATGCGCGGTATTTGATGGAATATGGAAAAAGATTCCTCTTTTCATTGTATGGCTTGGTATATTGACTGCGGTGCTTCTGCAGCTTGAAGGAGCCATGGGGAGTGTATCATGGCTGACAGCAATGCTTTCTCTTACACCGGGAATCCTGTTCTGGCTGCTTAGTTTTATATCCCGTGAAAAGGTTGGCTATGGTGATGGCTGGGTTTTGCTGATGATTGGATTGTTTCTGGGAGCGGGGCGATGCTTTTTGATTCTTCTGACAGGACTGGTGGCAGAGTCATTTCTGATCCTTGTCCTGCTAGCTTTTGGAAAGGTACATAAGGACAAGGAGATACCCTTTGTGCCATTTCTGCTGTTGGGGATGGGGGTGGTAGTTTGCCTTTAAGGAAAATGGTAAAAGGATATATGACTATAGAGGCATCGTTTATTGTCAGCTGGACAGTATTTCTGTTTGTGCTTCTGATTTATTTGTCTTTCTATTCATATGATAAGTGCGTACTTTTTCAGGACGCCTATGCGGTGTGTTTTCGGGGGAGCATACAGAAGAAAGAGAATCAGGTGGTGCCTTATATCAGTTCCCATATGCAGGAGCAGTTTGGCAGGAAATATTTTGGTGTGGGACAGGTGCAGGGGAGTGTGGACAGAAACGGCAATACCACAAGTGTTGTGGGAGAGTGTCAGGTGAAAGTGCCTATTAAGCAGATATTCACTATGCACGATAAGGCAGGATGGAAGATAAGCACCCGGGCAAGAGCGCAGATTATCAACCCTACAAAAGTAATCCGCCGGTGCAGATGGGTGGGAAATATATTGAAAGAATAAAGGAAAGGACGCAATGAGAATGGTTGAGGCAAGGTATTTCAGGGATTACAGGCATAGCTATATGATATTACAGTGCAGACAGGAAGGGGTGGACAGGAGTTATCAGTTTAAAATTCTCACTTCTGACAGGATTAAGGAGATTCTTAAATGTTCTTTGCGTCATGTAAATGGCAGGACTTACTTTTATTATGATATCAGTTCCCGAACCACACTAGAGAGTATGTTTCGCGGCAGGAAAATGAACTTTGATCAAGTGAAGGATCTGCTGAGCCAGCTTTATGGAATCTACAGTAAACTTGGTACTTATTTTATGGAAGAGTCGAATCTGGTACTCCTACCAGAATATATTTATTATGACTTGTCTGAGCGAAAATACATAGGACTGTATTATCCGGATTATGAATCGGAGGTGGCGAATCCCTACGAACCGCTTATGGATTATCTGCTGGAGCACATTGACGGGCAGGATGAGCATCTTGCAGACTGTATGTATCGGATTTATGAAATGTCGGAGGAATCATACTTTTCGTTGGAGGATGCATTACAAATATTGTGCGGAAAGGAAGAGAAAGAGGCAGTCATCATCAGGCCGGAGACTTTTGCAGCCAAAGAAGTGACACCTGTCATGGCGGGACAGGAAGAGGATGCATCTAGTTTGTATGAATATGGAATAGAATGTGATTGCGGCAAGAAACATGAGGAAGCTGCCGGGAAAAAGAGTTCCTTCTATCCGATTCTCGCTGTGATTTCTTTGCTGGGCATTGCCGGTGCAATGGGAATTTATTATTTTTATGAACTTTCGCAGGAAGAAATTCTGGTTCTTTTAGGATGTGTGGGTCTGATGGGATTTTGTCTGTTAATCAGCCTGGGCAGCAGTTTAAGGGCAGGAGATAAGAAGCTTAAAAACCGGGAGTTGAAGGAACCGCCATCAGAGGATTTGGCAGAATCCTATATGCCGGCAGTTCAGGACATATCCTTGGAACATGTATTGAATAAAGACATGGATTTGTCTATGGATTTTCCTGTCAGGCAGATAGATAAGAAGCCTTTGGAGAAGCAGGAAATGTGTAATAATACCGTCTTTTTTGACAGCACGAAATTGGCAGAACATAAGTTATATGCTTTGGACAGGAAAAATAAGCAGCATATTGACCTCATAAAATTTCCATATACGGTGGGTAAAATGGCCGGTTGTGTGGACTGTGTATTGTCAGATGATTCAATAAGCAGGATTCACGCGAGATTTGAGAAGGAGGGCGACAGCATACAGATGACAGATATGAATTCCACAAATGGAACCTTTAAAAATGGTTTGCGCATGCAGCCCCAGGAAACGGTGGAGATTGAGCCAGGAGATGAGATTCGCTTTGGAAATTTGAATTATTGCTATCGCTAGCGTTTTATTTGACATGATATTGTGAAAATGATACTCTCAACTATATAGCGAAGTTTTGATTTGCTGTAGTTGGGAGCGGCCTATGACGACAGAACAGTTAGAAGAATTATTTTTCTCCAATGGCTATGATAAGATTCCATCAAATCTGCCGGAATTTGTCTTTTATTGCCATCGGGAACTGCAGGGAGTCAATGTGATGCAAGTGATTGATTACAGGCAGGGTTTATACATTTCTGAGGACCAGTATTTTCATCTGAAAGAAAAGATTATAGATTTTTTTCGGCAAAAAGGTGAGAAAGAAGTCCATGTAATGTCCCTGATTTTATGTACTGATTCACAGAAGGCAAGGAAGCTCTGCCTTGTGGAGAGCTTTTGCTGGATTATTGATACGATGGCTGACAGATTAATCATTCATGAATCCCAGGTGTCAGATTTCTATGGGTGGAAGGGAATTTTGGAAGATTATCTGTATACATTGGCCTGCAGACCGAAAGAAACTGCCGTAAAGGAACCGCAGATGGCAGTATACACAAATAAATGGGACAGACAAAAGATTGGCAGATTGCCGACGGTCAACATTATTCTGGTGGCGGTGAACGTAATCTTATTTCTGATATGTACATTTACAGGTGATTTGTTATATAATAAAGGTGCCTTGAGTGTCATGTATATCGTTGAAGATAAGGCGTATTACCGTGCAATCAGCAGTATGTTCCTGCATTGGGATATGGGGCATCTTTTCAGTAATATGATTGTTCTGTATTATGTGGGCGAAATAGTGAAACGCAGAGTAGGACATATTCCTTATGCAGCACTCTATTTTCTGTCCGGACTGGCAGGTAATCTGTTTTCCATGGGATATGAACTGCTTTCGGGGAAATATTATCTGGGAGAACATATTATTTCGGTTGGCGCCAGCGGCGCGGTCTTTGGTGTGGAGGGTGCACTTCTTTTACTGGTACTCATGCACCATGGCAGGCTGGAATCCATGACGATGGGCAGAGTGGCCTTTGCAGTTGCCTTTTCGCTTTATTGCGGTTTTACCAGTACGAACGTCAATAATGCGGCACATGTGGGCGGCGTTCTCATGGGATTTGCAGCGGCAGCAGTAATCTGCCTTATATTTTCACATGGCAGAATGAGAAAGGATAAAAATCTATGAAGATTAATATTTACTATGGCGGAAGAGGATTGATGGATGATCCAACACTTTTTGTCCTGAATAAGATGAAAGAAGTGTTGGAAGAACTGCGTGTGACAGTTGAGGTATTTTATCTTTACGAACTTAAGAACAGTATTCCTACACTGCCTCAGAGCTTGAAAAGTGCTGATGGTGTGATACTTTGCACCACCGTTGAGTGGTATGGCATCGGCGGCTATATGCAGCAATTTCTGGATGCCTGCTGGTTGTATGGCGACAAAGAGCGAATCAGTCAGATTTATATGTGTCCCATTGTCATGTCCACAACCTATGGCGAACAGGAAGCGAAACTGAACCTGGCCACAGCCTGGGAGATATTAGGTGGACGTCCCTGCAGCGGTCTCTGCGGGTATATAGCCGATACCGCGCTTTTGGAAGAGAATGCGGATTATATTCGTATCATTGAGAAAAATGCGGAAAATCTTTATCGGACAATTAATCAGAAGATGCCTTGTCTGCCTGCCAGTAACCAGGCGGTGAAACAGAAGGTTGCCATAACCAAGAATATTAATTTTACACCGCAGGAGTCGGAACAGCTTTC
>Ga0137297_10141_pt1 | contig 58760 bp, 54 predicted proteins | sample RamsorincwithD2O_FD_97191 | JGI IMG/M metagenome (GOLD analysis project Ga0137297, IMG submission 97191) | Mouse cecal microbial communities from Vienna, Austria - Mucin amended with D2O | ecosystem: Host-associated > Mammals > Digestive system > Large intestine > Cecum | place: Austria: Vienna...
GCTTATGTCCCTCTGGTTTTTTTCCAGAAAAAAGATCCAGAAAAGCCTGCCCCTGGCGCTTATCACCCACAATCCGGTGCAGATGATCATGAATATCTATATCATCTCCTTCACCTGTTTTAAATATGATCTGCCGCTTTTTACCTGGGTGAACTTTCTCGCCGCCTGGACGCTCTATTTCCCGGCGCTTATCTGGGAGATCGCCAGAAAGATCCGGGCGCCGAAGGATGAGACCGAATATGTCACCTACTCCAAATTGTTCGGCTACAAAAAGGCCACCCGGTTTATCTTTCTTATCACCTGGGTGGATATTATCACTAACTTTCTGTTAGTCTGGAATTTGAATAAGCTTACGGTACTGGCTCTTTTGATAGACGTATCCTGGATGAGCGTTAAATTTTTACAGTTTATGAGAGATCCCACCCGGTTTGCCATTGTGGAAAAGGTGGAGCGGTATACTTATATTCAGGAATCGCTGATGTTACTGACGATACCGGTTTATCTGATATTCGGAGCGATATAAATGATGTAAATGTATTATTAAAACCAGTTCCTGTGTATAAAAAAAGGAGAACACTTATGATCATCTGCCCGGAAAATTACAGAAAAACTGCCATCGGCTCCAAGGCACGCAACCTCTTTTTGCTGAGAGAATCCAACTTCTCTGTGCCGCCTTTTTTCTGTGTGGATAACACTTTTCGCGAAGAGGAAGTCCTTGACTATCTTGCCACAAACTTCCCTGACACCGACTCTTTCTCCGTCCGCTCCTGCGCCTCTTTGGAAGACTCTGCCGGTTATTCCTTCGCGGGGCAGTTCCGGACTTTTCTGCGGGTCCCCAGAGAAGATGTCTGTGTACGCATCCGGGATGTGCTTGCAGACGCGGCTGCCCCGAAAAATATTTCCTATTGTAAAATGCACCACCTTGATCCCGCCGCACTCACCATGCATGTCATCATACAGGAGATGGTGGAACCTGATCTCGCCGGCGTGCTGTTCACCGCCAACCCTCAGGGCATCCTCAACGAATCTGTCATTGTCTGCGGGGAAGGATCCGGGGACCAGGTAGTGGAAGAGCGAACGGATACTACCACTTACTATTATAACCGCTCTGACAAAACCTGTTATTATGAACAGACCGGTGAGTCGCCCCTTTTGACAGATAAGCAGATACAGGGACTGATCCTGTACTCCAGGTTGATCAAAATAGAACTTGATGGGAAATCCGACGGCACATACCCCAATAAACAGGGCAGTGCAGCAGGCGGACAATCCGACAGGAAGGTCAGCCTGAAATCTTCCCCGGCAGCTGAGATACAGTTCGACATCGAATTTGCCATAAAGAATGACGAATTATATTTTCTGCAGGTGCGCCCCATCACGACCTTCGACAGGAACGCTCCTGTCATCATTCTCGACAACAGCAATATCGTGGAAAGTTATCCCGGCATCACGCTGCCCTTAACCCAGAGTTTTATAAAGGAAGCCTACTATCAGGTTTTTAAAAACCTGCTGATTCATCTGACAGAGGATGCGGATGCCGTAAAAAAGATTGACGAAACGCTGCAACATATGGTAGACATGGCAAACGGGCGGGTGTATTACCGTATCAGCAACTGGTACGATGTCCTGCTGTTTCTTCCCTTTCACCGTTTTCTCATCCCGATCTGGCAGGAAATGATGGGAGTGAAAACCAAAACGGTGACATCCTCTCTGAAAGAACCGATCCGTTTCTCCACCCGCCTGAAAGTAGCACGTTCTTTTTTCCGGCTTCTGCGCACCTGCCCGGAAGAAATGGAGAACCTGGATCAGTATTTCCGAACGATCACGGATCGGTTCGACGCACTGGACACAGATGTTAACGACAACCGGATCCTCCTTGATCACTATCACAGACTGCAGGATATGACGGTCCGGAAATGGGACATGACTCTCGTCAACGACATGTACGGGTTTCTTTATACCGGCCTGCTGAAAGCCTGTCTTCAGGCAAAGCGGATACCTGACCACACCCTTGTGGCAAACAGGGCGATCTGTGGTATTCGAAAGTTAGAGAGCATGCATCCCATAGACGCGCTGAAGGATCTGGCCAAACAGGCGAGAAATGAAAACCTGCTCTCCGAACTGGAAGCGATAGACAGTAACGAAGCATATTTACAGTACATCCATGGAAAGGAAACCCCTTTCTCTCTGGCGCTGCAGGCCTATATCCGGGACTTCGGCGACCGTAACATGGAAGAACTGAAACTGGAAAGCAAAACATTCCGCACGGATCCGGTGCTGCTTGTGCGCTGTATTTTACAGTACGCCCGGGAATCCTCCGATACTGCCGCAGACAGGGAGGCTTCTAATGCCGCTCCCCCCCGCCTCACCGGTCCCGCCGCTTTTTTCGCAAAGCGTGCCGCCGTGGGCATCCGGAACAGAGAACGCTCCCGCCTGCACCGGGGAAGACTCTACGGCATGATGCGCTCTCTTGTCCTGCAGATGGGACAGAATCTGTATGCCGAACACCGGATCCAAAGTCCGGATGATGTTTTCTGGCTCTACTGCAGTGAGCTCGAAGCCGCCGCTTCGGACGGATCCATGGATCTTCGCCGGATTATTTCGGAACGAAAAAGACAGTACGAGGGCTTTTCCCGCCTTCCAGCCTTTTCCAGGCTTATCTTTTCCGGGAAGGTAATCGACAAAGCCCCGAAAGATAGCCGGAAAATGTCTTATTCCAGGACAGAAAGCTTCTTCTACGGCATCCCCTGTTCTCCCGGATGCTTCACAGGCGAAGTGCTGATCGTGGAGCAGCCATCCCCTGTTCTTGATACAAAAGGAAAAATCCTTGTCGCAAAAATGACCGATCCGGGCTGGGTATTCCTGATCGCACAGGCAGGAGCCATCCTCTCGGAAAAAGGATCCCTTCTGTCCCACACGGCGATCATTTCCAGAGAACTGGGAAAGCCCTCCGTGGTAGGGATCGACCATATCACGGAGTATCTGAAAACCGGGGATATGGTTCAGGTGGATGGAGACAGTGGCGTTGTCATAGTCATTTCCGGTTCAGATAACCGAATTTTACAGTTACCCGAAAATCACCTGACAGAAAGGAAAACTTTATGAAATGCATCAGTGAATATCTGGCGGACGACTATGATAAATGGGCAGACCGCCCCTACATCAGTACGAAAGAAAACGGAAATTTTCGCTCTTTCACCTTCCGGGAAACCATAGACCATATCCGCGCCCTCTCCAGATCCCTGATCGCCCGGGGATTTCATCATAAAAATATCATGCTCTGCGGCGAAAATTCCAGAGAGTGGATCCTTTTGTATTTTGCTGTCATGGGATATGTGGGCGCCTGTGTGCCGGTGGACAGAGAATGGACTGCCCACGATTTTCAAAATACGCTGTCCGCCGTCCCCGTGTCAGCCGTTTTTGTCTCCCGCTCCCGGATGGAACGGTTTGAGGCCCTGCGCAATCGCTTTCCCGATATCCCTCTGTTCTGTATTGAGGATACTCTTCCAACTCTGATCGCAGAGGGAAAGGCTCTCTCTTCTTGTCTTCCTCTGTGCGGACAGACCGATGTAAGCCGGACTGCCCTGATCCTGTTTACCTCCGGCACCACCAACATGCCCAAAGCGATCCCCCTGACACAGGAGAATCTTTTTGCCAACTGGGACACCCTGTACAGACGGACGCCTATGACGGACCGGGACATCTCCTATGTCTTTCTTCCCTTTCATCATGTTTATACCGGTGTGGCGAATATTTTATATACCATTGTCTCCGGCATGCAGCTCTTTCTCTGCTCCGACCTGAATCGCCTGATACCGGAACTGATGGAAGTTTGTCCCACCGTGGTCTGTACGGTACCGTTATTTTTATACAAAATGTACGATGCCATGAACGATGAACTGTTACAGGTTTTAAGAAACATCCGATTTCTCTACTGCGGCGGCAGCTTTACGGAACCAGACATCAAAAAATACTTTATCCGCCAGGGCGTCTGTCTTTTAGAGGCCTACGGCACCACGGAGACTTCCTCCGTCATCGCTCTGGCTTATCCAAACGATCCGGACCTTGCCGCAAACGGCGTTGTCTTTGAAAATCTGACCGTGCGGATCCTTGATCCGGATGAAAACGGCGTGGGTGAGATCGTTGTCTCCGGAAAAAGCGTCTCAGGCGGCTACATAAACCATAACGACCATTATTCTGATTTTGATGAATCCGGCGCCTACCACACCGGTGATCTCGGAATCCTCGCCCCGGACGGCCACCTCTATCTGAAAGGCAGAAAAAAGCGCATGATCTTAACTGCCAACGGGAAGAACGTCTATGTGGAGGAACTGGAAGAAATGTTCCTGAAAGATCCCCGGATCAAAACGGCGGCGGTCTTTGAGGAAAACCACCATCCCGCTGTCTCCATCGTCAGCGATCTTCCGGAAGAAGACGTCCGGGAATATCTGGCGGAAATCAACCGTAATCTTCCCCGCTTTAAACAGATCCGGAAACTGTATCTGAAACCGGACACACCAGGAGGACGCATCAAATGAGCTTACATGTTATTACATTTACCAGAGAAGAACACTATATCCGCAAATTTCTGGAACTGCCAGGCAGACTTTATTCCCGGAAAGAACTCATGCAGAAACCGGATGAGGAACGGCAGATCCTGACAGGGACTCATATCCTGAGCCACTATTTTACGGTTTTTCCGTTTCTGGTGCTGGATGAAAATGACGCACCTGTCAGCCGCGCCCTGCTTACCGTTTACCCGGACGACACAGACGCCTTTCTCGGCTTTTTTGAGAGCGAAGAGAACGGGGAGGCCGTCGCCTTACTGTTTAAGAAGGCCGAGGAAACCGCCAGAGTTCAGCACTGCCGCCGGATCGTGGGCCCTGTGGACGCTTCGTTCTGGATCCGTTACCGTTTTAAAGTAAACTGCTTTGACCACACTTATACGGGGGAACCCTGCAATAAGCAATACTATGCCGCCCTGTGGCGAAAAGCCGGGTATGAGATAACCGAAAAGTATTACTCCAACCACTACCGGATCGTGGAACGCTCCCACAGCAATCCGCTCTATGCCTCCAGACTGACAGACAAGCTGCAGGAAGGCTACCGGATCGTAAGCCCCTCCAAAGAGACTTTTGACAGCACCTTAAACGAAGTATATGATCTGCTGATCGAACTGTACCGGAGTTTCCCGGCCTATAAGCGCATAACCAGGGAAGAGTTCGTCTCCCTCTACAGCTACCTGAAACTGCTGATCCGGTATCCCATGGTGAAAATGGCCTATTATCAGGAAAAAGCCGTGGGCTTTTTTATCAGCATCCCGGACTATCAGAATATGGTCTATCAGAAGCTCACGCCACTAAATATCCTGCGCATTCTGTTTACCCGCGCAAAGCCGAAATCCTACGTCATGCTCTATATGGGCATCGATGACGCACACCACGGCCTTGGAAAAGCCATGGCGGAAGCTATTAAGATGGAACTGTCCGCCTGCGGCCTCCCCGCCGTCGGCGCCCTGATCAGACAGGGCAATGTCAACAGGGATTATTTTAAAGAGCTGGTAGATTATGAATATGAGTATGTGCTGTTAAGCAAATCCCTCACCTGAAAAGACCGCACATACTCCACAGCATCCGCACCGTGTCAGCTCAGCATCCCGCCCAGCATACCGCCGCCCACGCACAGCAGCACAGTCGTTGTAAAATCTGAAGAAAGCTGAGGAAACCCATGGTTTACAACGGCGGAGATCACAAACAGCACGGCAAAGTACAAAGCTCCCATCACCGCCCCCCAGAAAAATTTTCTGGTCCGCTTTCTCTTTCCCGTGATAAACCCGGCAAAAAAGGATGTGGCTACATAGATCAGAATCATGCAGACATTCACCACTTTTTCCGACAGATGCAGTCTGTAAAGCAGAAAAGCTAAAAGCAGTAAAAACCCCCCTGTCAGAATATAGGAAAACAGCAGGCATTTTAACACAAACAGGATCTGCGGCATATATTTTTTGGAAACAGGCATATTTTCTCCCCCCTCGGGAACTGGCTCCCGATTAAAACTTTGTAATATTTTCCTTAAACAAATATATGCGTCTTGACAATGTGGTATTACATCTCTAAAATATATCTACAGGAAGTTTGCCCGCTTGCAGGAGCAGACTTCGTAAGCTAACGGGCAGCTTTGCTTCGAGTATTATGGCTTATGAGAAGATGAGAAGCAGATTCTCATAAAAGGCGTGTTTTCGCGCCTCAAATTTATTTAATGACAGGAAAGGAACCCCTCATGGATACCACTGGTGTCATACAACTGTTTATCTTACTTGTTCTTCTGATTTTATCAGGTTTTTTTTCTTCCGCGGAGACTGCGCTGACCTGCGCCGGTAAAGTACGTATGCGTTCTCTCGCTGAGGACGGCAATAAAAAGGCCCTCCGCGTCCAGCACATTTTAGAATCTTACAGCAAAGTATTGAGTACCATACTGATCGGCAATAATATTGTCAATATCGGCGCCTCTTCTCTTGCCACCACGCTGACGATCCGCATCTTCGGCAGCCAGTTTGTGGGCATATGTACCGGGCTGTTGACATTTTTAGTGCTGATTTTCGGTGAGATCGTTCCCAAAACATGGGCCGGTTCCCATGCCGATAAGATAGCTCTGGCCTACAGCGGCGTTATCCAGTTGCTGATGACGCTGTTGACTCCTGTGATCTGGATCGTGGACAATATTGCCCAGGGGATCATCCGCCTCTTCCATCTCGGTGCAAAACCCGGGGAAAGCAGTATCACGGAGGATGAGCTGCGCACCTACGTGGATGTAAGCCATGAAGAAGGCGTTATTGAATCCGAAGAACGGGAATTTATTCACAACGTGTTTGATTTTTCGGATTCCACGGCATCAGAGATCATGATTCCCCGTATCGACATGGCTTCCCTTTCCTCTCTGGCCACCTACGAAGAAATTTTTACGCTGTTCAAAAAGACGATGTACACCCGAATTCCGGTTTACGAGGAAGAAAATCCTGACAATATCATCGGTTTTATCCATATGAAAGATTTTCTTCTGACGAAGGATTCTCCCCAGTTTAAAATCAGTAAACTTCTGCGGAAGGTCCACTATACCTATGAACGCAAAAAAACTTCTGACCTTTTCGTGGAAATGCGCGAAAAAGCCACAAGTCTTGTCATTGTGTTAGATGAATACGGTTCCGCTGTCGGCATGATCTCCATGGAAGACCTTCTTGAGGAGATCGTTGGGGAAATCCGGGATGAGTACGATGCGGATGAGGCGGAACTGATCAAAAATATTGACGATTCTACATATCTCATTGAAGCCAGCATGAAACTGGACGATGTCAACGATGCGCTGGATCTCTCCTTAGAATCCGAGGATTACGATTCTCTGGGCGGCATCATGATCGACAGACTGGACAGACTGCCCAAAAACAATGAGATCGTTACGTTAGAGGACGGCATCACGCTCCGGGCGAGAGGGATCTTTCAGAACAGGATCCGCAAGGTGCTGTTAAAGCTTCCGGAAATTTCGGAAGAAGAGGAGGCGGACAGCTGATTTTTTCCTTCTGCTGTCCGCCCGGATATCCTCCTGCTTTATTCACCCCTTTGCTGTCCGCTCGGCCATCTTCCCACCTTATTCGCTCTCCCGCAGTCTCTCCACAATGCTCTTTTTTCTGACACTGCGCCAGGCCAGCACCGGCACCAGTACGGCCACAGACATCATAACCGGTATCATAATCACAAAGGGCAGAATCTGAAAACGGTACTCGAAAAATAAAATCATATTGCTCATCGCCTTCAGAATGATCCAGGACAGGAGGCCGCCCAGTGTCATGTTCATCACGCCGGAAATGGCAATATAACTGATTCCCTCATAGATGAGAGTCTTTAACAGCTGGCTGTCTGTCATGCCGATACTCTGCATCACAGCAAATTCCTGTTTTCTGACGATAATCTCCGTAATCATGGCATTGGTAAAGTTCAAAATACCGATCAGTGCGATCACCGCGGCCAGCGTAATGCCGATGAACGCTATGATCATTGTCATCCCGTCAAATTCTTTTTTCAGAGACTCTCTGCTCACGTAGCCCATCTCCGGATTCCTGTCCGTATAGGCCTGCAGTACCGCCTCGAAAGCGTCCTTCTGTTCCTCCGCCACACGATAGGAGACGCCAAAGGTCTGCACATTTTCCTCATCCGTTTCAAACTCCGTAAGCGGTAACACCACATCACAGACATTTGCCCTGTACCTGTGAAGATCCATGCTGGTTGGAATTCTCACGATCGCCATCACCTCATACTCTTTTTCCACAAGATCGTCATAGACGATATCGATGACAGTCCCCGACGCATCCCTGTTCTCATGAAAGCTCGAATTTTCCCCAAAGCTTTCCACCGTCACCTTATCCCCCGGATGATAGATATGTTCCTCCGGAAGTACCTCCTCGCTGCCCGATATCGTTGCAAGCAGGATATAGTTTCCTGTCCGGAATTTCCCGATATCCAACGTCCCGTCCAACACCTCCAAATTCGGGAGAAGTTCCTCGCTGTACGCATAAAAACAGCCGTCAAAATCCTTCTCCCCACTGAGCATCTTCTCCAGATTCTCCACCGCAAAGGCATCCCGCCGCAGCATCCCCTTCCCGTCCAGCTTTTTCAGCTGTTCTGACGCTTTTTCGTCCAGCTTCAGAAAAGATCTGAATCGAACCCTCATTTCCGTTCTTCCCTCAATCCCCTCCTGGCCATCCGCCAATGCCAGATATTCGGACGCCGTCTCAACCGCACCGTTTCCCATCGCGGAAGAGATCACACCGATATTACCCAGCACAAAATCTCCCACGATCCTCTGATCTATATATTGATCGGTCTGAAAGCTTCCCACTGCGGTCATCACGATCGTCAGCAGAATCATACTCAGAGAAATTGCTGCTATGACGACAGCGCCTGTGCGCCTGTTCCTGCTCAGATTGGAAAGAGCCATGGAGAGCGCATCGAATCTGCCTCTGGTATTCTGTTTTTTCCGCCTGCTTTTTCCTGCCCTTTGTCCTTTCCTCTCTGTCTCCACATATCTGAGCGCATCGATGGGTGAGACGCTTCCTGCTATTTTTCCCGGCTTTCTGCTGCTTAACCAGACCGTAAATCCGGAAAAAGCCGCGCCGGATATCAAAATCCGGGGACTGCATTTCAGAGATATTTCCATCCCCTGCCAGGAATCCGTCAGAGACATCATAAACGGCAAAACTGCCCTGCCCACGCCGAAACCGATCAACAGCCCTATGGGAATGCCGACTGCGGCCAATATAAGAGCCTGCCGTCTCACCAGTCTGCCGATCTGCATCTTCGTCGTTCCGATGGTCTTCAGTAAACCGTAAAACCTGATATCACTGATGACAGAAATCTGAAAAATATTGTAGATAATCAGATAACCGGTCAGCAGGATCACGAAAACCGCACCGGACAAAATACTCAGGGTGACAGGATCCGCCGCCTCCGCGCGGTTGCTCATATAGGCCCAGTTTACCCCGTAGGCCAGCTCAGTCTCCGGCTCGTAGCCCGCGTTTCGGATAATCGTCCGCACTTTCTCCTCCAGATCATGCGTATCTTCAAAGAAAAAGTTGCCTGCGATAAGCCCGGCGCCGGCGTCCTCCGGATGTTCCTCCTTCCATTTCATAAAATCCTCATCGGTATAAGAGTCTTTCAGCGCCGTCCAGTAACGCTCCGACACAAACAGCTCGCTGGCGTGGGCAACGGCATCCCCCTCATACCAGCCGCAGACTGTAAACACCTCCTCTATCGTCTCTCCCATAAAGGAAAACCGCAGAGGAATCTCTTCGCCCAGCCGGTGAGGCAGTCCCAGCTCATCCAGAACAAAGGTATCCACGATCACTTCATCCGCCTCCTGGGGCATACCGCCTTCCTCCAGCGTGATAAACATCTCCGATAAGGTTCTCTCCTGCGGCGTATAGCGGATCTCCGCCTGACGCTTCAGGATATTGTCCGCCCTGCCGATCAGGATCGTATAATTGCTCTCTCTGACCGAGGGGTCAGCCGCCACCTTTTCATACTGTTCCATGGAAGCCGCCTTTATGCCCGCATGGTATTTTCCGCCTACCTCCCGCATGGTCTCCTCCTGGATAGTCTGCATGGCGCCGTCTGCCAGGGAAAAGACTGCCGTAAAGAGAATCCCGGTCAGGGCGATGGCAATCACCGCAAAAAGATTCCGCACCCGGTTGTTTTTCAGGCTCCGCATGGACAGCCTGCGGATCGATGCACCGTTATTGTTTCTCATCTGTGCACCTCCCCGTTTTCTTCTGTGCAGGCAGCAGCGCTCCTGGCATCACTTTTCCCGTAATCGCTGACGATCCTGCCGTCCTCTATGTGGATCACCCTGCTGCACAGCTGTGCCAATGCCTCGTTGTGGGTGATCATCACAACGGTCTGATGAAACTGCTCGCTGGTCAGCTTCAAAAGCCCCAGCACTTCCTGGGTAGTCCTGCTGTCCAGATTTCCTGTGGGCTCGTCTGCGAGAATGATGGCCGGTTTTGTCACAAGGGCCCTGGCAATGGCTACCCTCTGCTGCTGTCCGCCGGAAAGCTCTCCCGGCAGATTATAAAGCTTCTTTGTCAATCCCAGTATCTGCACGATCTTTTCCAAAAAAGCTTCGTCCGCATTTCTCCCGTCCAGTTCCATCGGCAGCACGATATTCTCACAGACACTCAGGATCGGCACCAGATTGTAACTCTGAAAGATAAAACCGATCTGCCTTCTGCGGAAAATCGTCAATTCTTTTTCGTTCAGCTCAAAGATCTTTTTACCGGCAACGGTCACCGTACCGGAAGTGGCGTAATCCAGGCCTCCCAGCATATGTAACAGCGTGGATTTTCCCGATCCGGAAGTGCCCACCACCGCGGCAAACTCTCCCTCTTCTATCTTCAGATTCACACCGTCCAAAGCTCTGACCTGGGTATCTCCCTCCCCATAATACTTTTTCAGATTCTCCGTCTCCAAAATTGTCATACTGTTTCTCCTCTTTCCATTCCACGAATTGCTGTATACAGTTTTCCTGCCTCACAGAATGCCGTACATCATTTTTTATGTTCACGCTGCGGATTACCGCATACGGTTTCCATTTCACGGATCACTGTACACAGTTTTATTCTATCAGAAACTTCTTACAGTATCCTGACAGGAAAGAGAAAATATATGACAATTTTGTCATCTATTTTCATTCATTCAATAAAAACAGCGAGAAACAGCTTCCCTCCTCTACCCTGGAGGTCACGGTGATATATCCCTTTTCGCGCTGTAAAATCAGCTGTGCCAGATACAGCCCCAGGCCGCTCCCCTCCTGACCTTCCACCTCTTTTCCCCGGTAGAACCGCTTAAAGATCTGTTGATATTCACTCTGCGGAATGCCGATCCCCTCATCCGAAACCGTAATCCCTGTATAAAGATCCAATCTGGTCAGGGCTATCCGTATCCTGCTGTTTTCCGGGGAATACTTGACGGCATTTTCCAGAATATTCGCCATTGCCTCCGCCGTCCACTTCGGATTATGGTAAAGTTTAACGTCCTCGAATTCCTCCGCGATCAGCTCTATCTTTCTGGCTGATGCCAGGGGAAAGACAAAGCTGACCGCCCGCGCGATCGTCTCCCTGATCCCGGTATACCCTGCCTTAAAACAAATCATGCCGTTTTCCAGCCTGGAAGCTTTTAGGAGATCCGCCATCAGCCATTGCATCTTACCGGCCTGATTTTTCGTATGCTCCAGAAATTCCCTGCGGCGTCCTTCCTCCAGGGTGGGATCCTGTAACAGCTCCATGTTCATCACAATATTGGCAAGCGGCGTTTTTAACTGATGGGAAATATCCGAGATCAGATGCATGACCTGGTCCTTTTCCCCCACTGCCTGTTTCTCCCTGTACCGCAACACCGCGAGAATACGTTCTAACTGGCTGACAATACGGGATTCTCTGGTCTCCAGAAAATCCGGATAATGGGCCTCCCCTTCTCCCGTATTTTCCCGCCAGAAACCATCCAGAATGCGATCCAGTTTTTTCCACTGGTACAGAAAATAAGCCGTGCTAAAAACAAGCACAGCAAAGCATACCAATAAACATATTGCCAGCAGCAGGATTATGGTTTTCTCTTTCATCCGTTCTCCTCCCACAGATAGCCGATCCCCTGAATTGTGCGGATATAATCTCTGCCCAGCTTTTTGCGCAGACGGCTGACATTGACAGACAGTGTGTTTTCCTCCACAAAATTCCCCTCTATATCCCAGACATACCGCAAAATCTGCTCCTTCAAAAGCGCCTGCCCTTTATGTTCCATAAAGTATTGCAGCAGGCGAAATTCGGTCATACTCAGATTAAACTCCTCACCGCCGCAAAACGCCCGGAACGTTTTTAAGTCCAGCACGATCTCCCCCGATGTGATAATACGCTCTGTCTCCTTCGTTTCCGTATCCTTTGCCTTCCTGCTCAAAATGTTCTGCAGCCGGAGCTTTAACACCGCAACAGAAAAAGGCTTCGTCATATAGTCGTCAGCCCCGTTTGTCAGTCCCATGATCTCATCCGTCTCCAGATCTCTGGCCGTCAACATCAGAATGGCTGTCTCGGCGCCCGTTCCCGGAAGTTCCCGTATTCTTTTACAAAACTCCTGTCCGTCACCGTCCGGCAGATTCAAATCCAGTATGACGGCATCGGGATTTTCTCTCTCAAAAAACGCATAGCCCTCCCGCAGTGTCCGCGCGCTGACCGCCTCGCATCCTTCCTGCTTAAGCGCAAAACAGATTCCCCGGTTCAAACCTGCATCGTCTTCTATGACCAATACTTTCATTGTCCTGTCACTGTCCTTCCCTTTTTTTACATTGTATCATATTTTTCTTTTATTCTCACGCATATTTCCGACAGAGCGTTACTTCTTCCCCAAAACTTTGAGCAAATTGCCTGTCAACGGCGAATGGAAAGGAAATTATGTTTACCCCGGCTCTTTTATGAACGATTTGTACCGGGCCTGGAAAACCATGCCCGGTACAGTTTCGTAGATATCAATCAAATACTATTAATCTTTCAGCAAAGCCATTCTGTCAGGATCATCCGCAAATACTTCCTTTGCATTGTCCTTTGTCACAACCACAGGGGGCAGTTCGTAAATGGGAACATCGATTACGCCATTGTCCGCCGTCACATCGGTTGCCGGCATCCCGTTGCCGCCAAGCAGGCTGTCAATAATGGAAACTGTCTCCGCAACAAGCGCATTGGTAGGTTTTGCCACTGTGGAATACTGTCTGCCGGACCATACCCACTCAACGGATTCATTTTCCGCATCCAACCCCGAAACTACAGGAATCGGCTGTCCCGCATTCTCACAGGATGTAATAATCGCACGTGCAATACCATCGTTGGGTGAAAGAACACCGTCGATCTCGATGTCTGAATAGTTACCTGCAAGAATGGCATCCATACGTGACTGTGCTTTGGAGTTATCCCAGTCAACTGTCGCACACTGTGTGAAATCCGTCTGTCCTGATACAACAACCAGCGTCCCGTCATCGATGAGGGGCTGAAGCACTGACATTGCGCCTGTGAAGAAATTCGGTGCATTCGGATCAGCCGGGCCGCCGCCGAAAAGTCCGATGTTGTAGGGAGCCTCACCCTTCAATTCCTCCAATCCCTGTAAGAGCGCCTGGGCCTGTAATTCCCCTGTCTTCACGCTGCCGAACTGTACTACGCCGTCAACACCCGTGGTATTTTCCAGCAGTCTGTCATATCCGATTACATATACGCCCGCATCTTTTGCTTTCTCCAGCACTGAGCCGAGCTGTGAGCCGTCAACAGGGCCGACAACGATAACCTGTGCGCCGTTTTCGATCATGGATTCGATCTGTTGCTGCTGCTGCGGAACCTTCTGGTCAGCGGCCTGAATGATCGCTTCATAACCCGCAGCCTCAAGCTGCTCTTTAAACATCACTTCCGCTTCTGCCCAGTTCTGTGTTCCGAGCCACGGCAACACTACACCCACGATACCGCCGCCTGCCGTCTCTTCTTCAGCCGCCTCTTCCGGTTCTGCAGTCTCCGCGCTTTCGGTTTCAGCAGTCTCCTCTGCAGCTGCCGGTGTCTCAGCCGTCTGCGCAGTCTCCTCCGTTCCCCTGCCTCCGCCACAGCCTGTCAGCACACCTGCCGCCAGAGCCGCCGTCATCAGAAGTGATAATACTTTTTTTGCTTTCATAATTCCTTTCCTCCTTTTTAAATTTCGGGATCTTACCCCCTGTTTTTCTTGTTATATACATCAAAGGCCACCGCTGCCAGAAGCACAAAGCCCTTTATAACCTGCGTTTTGTCCGCCCCGACGCCCATCAGCATAAGCCCGTTGTTTAAGACCGCCATCACCAGGCCGCCGACCATCGTCGCAATGACGGTTCCGACGCCGCCCGATACAGCCGCACCGCCGATGAATACGGATGCGATGGCATCCATCTCCCAGGAAGTGCCGTCCGCCGGCCCCGCCGCTGTGGAACGTCCCACAAACAGTATGCCTGCCACAGCCGCCAGAACGGACATGTTGAGCATCGTGAGAAAATACGTTCTTTTTACATTGACGCCGGAGAGTTCTGCCGCCGCCTTATTTCCGCCCACCGCATAGACATGACGTCCGAAGGATGTTCTCTCCGTGATCAGATAATACAGGATGATCAGGATCACAAGGATCAGCCCGGGGATCGGAAAACTTGTTCCCACTCTCCCGCTTCCAAAAAGCCATGTCGCATAGCCGATCACCACCGACACGATCCCGATGCGGACCGCATAGGGCCAGAACTCCTCCTTCTTTCCGGTAACATCCCCCGAATGGGTAAACTTCCTCAACTGGGCAGTCACAAACACAGCTATCGCAATGATTCCAAGCAATAACGTTGAGTTGTTCATCCCGGTAAAAGCAGGTCCCCATTCAGGAAGATAACCGGCACCAAACCATTTCAGCTCTGAGGGAACAGGAACTGAAATTGAGTTTGATATCCAAATAACACCGCCTCTGAATATCATCATGCCGCCAAGGGTTGTGATGAATCCCGGAATGCCGAGCCTCGATAAGAAAAATCCCTGCCATGCTCCGGCTATCATGCCGATCACCAGAGCGATCAGAATTGCAACATACCACGGCAGGTTAAACTGGCGGGCGGTGATCGCCATTACCATGGATGCAAATCCTGCGACCGAACCCACCGACAGATCGATCTGTCCGATCACGATTACCATGAGCATTCCCAAAGCCAGAACCAGTACATAAGCGTTTCCCGATATTAAATTTTGAAAATTCGAGGAAGTAACCATCTTACCTCCCGATGCAACATTGAAAATTATGATGAGCGCTGCCAGGGCAACTACCATCGTATATTGACGAAGATCTTCGCCCAACACCTTTTTTATATAGTTCATGATCCTCTCCTCTTAAGCCGTTATGGTCATCTTCTTCATTAACATTTCCTGAGTTGCTTCTTTTGCGGAAATCTCACCTGTGATGCTCCCCTCAAAAATCGTGTAAATGCGATCCGCCATTCCGAGAAGTTCCGGGAGTTCCGAGGACACCAGAATGATTGCCTTTCCCTGATCCGCAAGCTCATGAATCAGTTTATAGATCTCATATTTTGCGCCCACATCGATCCCCCTTGTGGGTTCATCCAGAATGAGAATATCCGGCTCCGTAAACATCCACTTGGAAAGAACGACTTTCTGCTGGTTTCCGCCCGATAAAGTATTCACGCCGACACCCACATCGCGGCACTTGATCCGCAGGGAATCTCTGTATTTTTCCGAGGCCGCCCTCTCCTTGTCAAAGTCCAGAAGGCCTTTTGTCTTGATCGTGTCAAGGTTTGCGGAGACAACGGTTTTTCTGATCGTGTCGAGAAGATTTAACCCCAGTCCCTTTCTGTCCTCCGGCACATAGGCGATCTTATTTCTGATAGCCTCTCTGACAGAATTGATCTTAACTTCCCTGCCTCTTATTTTCATGTTTCCGCCTCGGAAGATCCCCATATTTTTTCCGAACAGAGATCTCATCAGTTCCGTTCTGCCCGCCCCCATGAGGCCGGCAAACCCGACGATCTCCCCGGCTCTGACATGAAATGCGGAATTTTTGCAGAGCATTCTCCCGGGAACTTTTGCATCCTCCACACGCCAGTCCGAAACCTCAAGGATCACTTCCCCGATCTTTGGCGTATGCTCGGGATACCTGTTTTCAATCTCACGCCCCACCATGGCCTTGATAATTTTGTTCTCGTCAACTCTGCCAGCCTCCACGGCATAACCATCCACGGTTTTCCCATCCCTGATCACCGTCACGTAATCGGAAACCGCCGCAATCTCATTTAACTTGTGGGAAATCATAATGCAGGTAATCCCCTGCTTTTTCAGGCCAATCATCAGGCGCAGCAGATTTTCCGAATCCGATTCATTTAACGATGAGGTCGGTTCATCCAGAATCAGCACTTTTACATTTTTGGACAATGCCTTTGCAATCTCAACGAGCTGCTGCTGCCCGACGCCCAGGTTTTTGATGATCGCATTCGGATCGATATGTAAGCCGACTTCTTTCAGCAGCTCTCTTGTTCTCTTTCGCTGTTTCTCCCAGTTGATAAGCCCCTTTTCCACGATCTCATTGCCCATGAAAATATTTTCCGTAACGGACAGCTCGGGGATCATCGTAAGCTCCTGGTGAATGATAACGATCCCCGCCCGTTCAGAGTCCTTGATGTTTTTGAACGCCATTTTTTTACCCTGAAAAATGATCTCGCCATCATAACTGCCATAGGGATAAACGCCTGACAAAACTTTCATCAGGGTGGATTTTCCCGCGCCGTTTTCACCGCATATCGCATGGATGGTAGCCTCTGAAACTTCTAACGTCACATCAGAAAGCGCCTTCACACCCGGAAATGTTTTGGTGATATTCTTCATCTGCAAAATATAACCGTCGCTCATTTAACCCCTACCTCCCTTCTTTGTCATATTCCTTTTGCTTTTGTGATCTTAACTGTCTTTATTGTAGAAAAATTGCCGGGGTTTGCCTATTGCCGGATGTCATATCTTTTATTATGACATTCGTCAAATAAAAAAACGGCCCGCATATGACAAATGTCATGCCAAAAATGGCATTGACATTTTTGGCATTGGCATTATTTTGCCATGTGCGAAAACCGTTTAACATAGTTATGTCTCTTAAAAAATCTATTCGTTCAGGAAGCTTCTGACTCTTTTTTCCGTCATCTGCAGTCCGATCTTTGAATCCGTCCCGTTCTTTACAATATCATCGATGCCTGCGCCGATCATTTCCCTGGCCGATGTGGTATCCTTGAAATTATAATCCGGTTCGGCATGATCCATGATAGATGTGATCAGGTTGATATCCATTCCGCCCTCCTCAGACAGCACCTGATTGATGCTAAGCATGGTCGTCATGGAATCGGTAACCGTTTTCAGTACCGACGCGCCTTCTTTATAAGTATAAATTTCACTCTGAATCTCTATATCGTAACAGAAGGTTTTGATCAGATCCCAGGCAAGCTCCTCGTTATCCGTTCTGGAATTCATGGCCAGCAAAAGCGTGCTCATGGTCGATTTGTTATCGCCCCTTTCTCCCCGCGGCAGCGTGATACAGTCAAGTTCAAAGTTCGTATACTTTTTTATGTTCCACGGATAGGGCTTATAGGTTCTGTAATCCGACAAAAGCGCAGGCATAAACGCCACATTTCCTTTATCGAAGTCATCCGGCGTGACATTATTTCCTTTTGTAAGTCCGTCTATTTCCTTCAGGAAATCCACAGCCTCTATCGCATTTTCACTGAGCAGATTGCAGTTCGTACCGTCCGCGTCAAAGAAATCCACGCCATTTGTGATAAAGGCGTGTTGCCAGGTATAACCGCAGACGCCAAACTGATCCTCTATTCCATTGCCGTCAGTATCTTTCGTTACCCTGTCACAGATCTCATAAAAATCATCCCAGGTCCAATCTTTTGGTATTTCCCGGATCCCTTCGTTTTTCAGCAGCGTTTTATTGACAAACATCATGCCCGGCACGCTCTCGAAAGGAATCCCGTACTGACTGCCGGAAATGTTCCCGAATGCAAAGGATGCGCTGTAATATCTGGTTTTATCATAATCCGCATCCCTGTCGATATACCCGTCCAGTTTCATCAGGGCGTCCGTACCTGCAAAGGTGGAAAAATCCTCCGGCAGCACAAAGAAAACATCCGGCGCGTTTCCCTTGATCAGGGCGGACGCAATATATTCCGAGTAGTCATCTTTCTGGATCCCGCTTACATATTTCACCTTTACGCCCGGATGATCGGCTTCAAATTTCGCCACTGCATCATCGATGATCTGATAGGTGTAAGCATCCGGAACATCCCAGGGGCTGCCGGTAAAAAAACCTAACGTTATCGTCCTTTTCTTACATGGCATTTCCATGATAAACCTTATGGATCGCCTCGATCAGACTGTCTGCGGAAATCCCTTTCAACAGATAACCGCTGGCGCCATGCTTCAAAGCGCTGAAAATGTATTCATCGTCATCAAAGGTCGTCAGGATGATGATCTTTATCTCAGGATAGTTTTCCTTGATGATCTGGGTGCACTGCACGCCGTCCATCTCCGGCATTCTGACATCCATCAAAATAACATCCGGTTTGTCTTTCCTGACAGCCCTGATCACCTCGATACCGTTCGCCGCAGTATCTACCGAAAAATCCGGATTGCCCGCCAGCACGATGCGCAGGCTGTCCCTTATCAGTTCCTGATCGTCCGCAATAAGTATTTTAATCATTTTCCGTCCCCCACCTTATCGGGATTTCCGCCACCACGCAAAATCCGTCACTTCCGTCAACCTCTATCTTCCCGCCGAGCATCTCCAGCCGTTCTTTCATGTGCGTAAGCCCAAAGCCCGGCTCGATACTCGCCGCGCCGATACCGTTATCCCTTATGGTTATCGTCACAATATTGTATTCCCGCGTTATCCGGATCCTCACCCTGTCCGCCTTTCCGTGCCGTATGGAATTGGTGATGCTTTCCTGAATGATCCGGTAGATCACTTCCTCCTCATCCTCGCCGAAAGACAGCCTGCCCGCACTGTTATCCAATGTGATATCCGCCTTGGATGCGGCGCTCATCTGGGAAATCATTTTTTGAATTGCCGACAGAAGGTCCCTCTGTTCCAGCGCGTCGGGCCGCAGTTCATTGACAGAACGCCTTACATCCGTCATGCCCTGCCTTGCCACATCGGAGACCAGGGAAAGATACCGCTTTAACGTTTCGGGTGAAACGTCCGCCACCGTCTGCGCCGCGTCGATCCCTGCGATAATACCGGTCAGGGTGTGTCCCAGCGTGTCATGTATCTCTCTGGCCAGCCTGTTTCTCTCCCTTGTCTGCGCCATTTTCTCCGACTCGGCGGCATACTTCTCAAGTTCCCTGTTCGCCGCCTGAAGCCGCTCGTTCAGGGAATTGATCTCATCCTTTTCATCCATCTGTTCCCGCAGGTGCAAAATGGTGTATACAATAAACAGAATGATGTTTAACGTTGTAAAAAGATTTTTGATTAAAATTAATATCGCCGCTACTGTTCCGATGTAATATTCTGTATAGGTCTCAAAGGATGTAATTTTCATAATATTGGAACAGGCATTGAAATCAAAGATCAGGAAAAATGTACTGCCCAGTATCAGGGGAAGAAGTTTTTTGCTGCTTCCCTCAAAATATTTCATAATATGCGCCACAAAGAGAAGGATGATGCCGTTATAGTTTACCTGCAATGCGGCGATCACAAAAACAGTACAGATAAATTCCATGACAATAACAGTCCACTGATGTTTTATCTCATACTTGTCATGCACGTACATCAAAACCATCAAAAGCACAAAAAAGCTTACGGAAATAAGAAGCATTTTCCCCGGAACCGGCGGCAGGGCGTTTACCTTTTTCAAAAACATGACTGCCCCCCGGAGTTTCCGATTTTCAGTATGGTCACCGCGGAAACAACGGAAATATACAGCACCGCCATGAAGTTAAAGCTTTTCATAAAACTCAATGTGGAATTCTTCAACGCCGATGTATCCATTTGCTACTGCCATCCCTTTGTACTGAATTCGTCTATATTTTCCTCGCTGATCAGATTGACCGAAACCTTTATTTTCTTTTCGACAGACCTGCCCTCTATCATATTGTAAAGCTGATCCACCGCACTTTGTCCGATCTCAGACGGATACTGGGCCGATGTTGCGAGCATGATTTTTTCTTTTATCATAGCTTTCGCCTCCGGCGCGCCATCCACCCCAAGAACAGCTATGTCATCCAGCCTCCCGTAATCCTTCAGTGCCGCCATCACGCCGAGAGCGCCCACATCGTTGATGCAGAAAACCGTATCAAAATCCTCGCCCTTTTTCAGTTCCTCGATCATCAGAGGCATGGCGATCTCGAGCTGTCCTGCATATTCCAGCCTGTCCACGATCTCAAAGTTCCCGTTCCCCGCTATCGTATCTGCAAACCCCTCCACACGGTCATTTGAAGATTTGGTCGTCGAATGTTCAAAGATCAGAATCTTTCCCTCCGCCTCTTTCTGCAAAAGATACTCGGCGCAGAGCACTCCCGCATGATAGTTATCCGAGACAACGATGCAGTCCGCCAGGCTTTCATCATAGATCTCCGTGTCCACAAATATTATTTTTATGCCCTTCTTCCGCCCGTACTCAACAGCGGGAATGATCTCCTCAAAATCAACAGGCGCAATAAAGATAGCTTCCACGCCCTCGTCTATCAGGTCATAGATCTGCTGCGTCTGTCTGACCGCATCAAGCGCCGGATCTCTTGTGATCAGAATATCCCCGTTTGATTCCACGGTGGCGCGTATCGTTTCGTTGATCACCTCAAAGAACGGATTGTTCATGGTCATATAGGTTGCCCCGAATTTATGTACATTTTCCCTCTGGGTGAGGGAAAAATCATTGTTTTTATCGAGAATGGACAGTACCCCCAGAAGAACTGACACCGCTGCTATCGCATAAATTACCGTTTTCATTCGATTGAATAAATGTCTCATATTGCCCCATCCTTAAAACGAGCAGAGGTAGAATCATCTTTTCCTGCCCGCCGCACGGCCCACATGCTGCCCCGCAGCAGACTTTCTTATGCGTGCCTTCGTATAAAAAGCAAAAGGAAAGAACATATAAACCCGGCAGGCTTATATCGATCTTCCCTCAAATATTCATCTGATATGCGACAGAATACTTTCTCTCCGGTCATTTTCTGTCATTGAACATAGTATAGCAATTCAGAAGATAAAAAGCAATAGTTTCATTCCTTTTAGCCCATCCTGAAATCTCTGTTATAATAGATATTACCTTGTTTTTATTTTTAAGAAATTACCGCGCACATTCCCCAGACTTTGTCCGTTAATATAATAGAGGCAGAAAGCAGACTGCAGCAATACTATAGTTCAGACTTTCTGCCTGGCCTTCATCACAGGGAGTTTGTCACATGTCCATGGACTACACGCGCTGCCATACCGCACGGGAAAGCGCATTGATACAGAATCAGTACGAAAAAATTTACCGCTACTGTTACTTCAAACTGCATAACAGAGAACTGGCCGAGGATATCACCCAGGAAACCTTTCTGAGATATCTGGAAAAATACCGGTTTACTTATTCAGAGACGGCACTGAAGTATCTGTATACCATCGCCGGACATCTCTGTATCGATGAATTTCGGAAACCGGAAGTTCTGTCGCTGGAAGAACCTGTCAGGAAAAATGCCGCCGCAGTTTCCGGGCAGACCGCAGATCTCCCTCTCTCGGAGACGATCGGCGTTCCCTCAAAAGAGGATTCTCTGCTCACCGCTCTTGCGCTGCAAAAAGCCCTGAGGGAGCTTACAGCTGATGAGCAGGAACTTCTGCTGCTGCGCTACGTCAATGAGACGCCTGTTTCCGTGATGGCAGGACTTTTCGGTATCTCCCGTTTTGCCCTGCGGCGAAAACTCCTTGCAGCCGCCGCAAAACTTCGGAAGAAACTGGAATAACTGATATGCATACATGCCAAAGACTGTAAGACACGTATACAAACTGCCCGCAGCTTAAGCGACAGGACAGGTAATTCCTTCCTGACGGTAAGGAACAGCAATCATAAATATATTGTAGTAAGAAAGGAATATTCTATGATACTCTCTCCAAACAGAAAAACGAAAGAAGCACTGAAAACAGTTTTTGCCGCACCGCCGCCTCTCCACAAAAAAGAATTCCTGCAAAAAACGGCGCCGGTGCCGGCGAAGCTTTCCCTTTTTTCTTTTCTTCTGGTACAGCTTCGCTATATCCGCAAACGTGTCTGGATCCTCGCCGCACTGATCTTCGGCTTCCTTTTTTCCGTCAGCTTTATTCTCTCTGCCGACAGGATCTGGGCCTTATCCGCCTTCACGCCGCTTCTGGCGCTGCTAACGGTGGCGGAGACTGGCCGCTCGGAAATTTATGAGATGGCGGAACTGGAGATGGCCACCCGTTTTTCCCTGCGGAGTGTTCTCTTAGCCAGACTGGTCATACTGGGGCTTGGCAACCTGTTTCTTCTCGGGCTGCTTTTCCCTGTAAGTCTTGCCGGGGGCCACATCCCGCCTCTGCAGGCAGTTTTTTGCATTGCCACACCCTTTCTGCTCACCTCCTTCACCTGCCTGTGTATCGTCCGCAGACGAAGGGAGCGGGAAAGCATTTATCTGTGCGTCGGTGTCACAGCCTGCATCAGCTTTTTTACCTTCGGTCTCCGGCTCTTTGCCCCGCGGTTTCTTTCGGAGATGCCGTTCATCTACTGGCTGTTTGCCGCTGCCTTACTGGGTATCGGCACCTTTTATCAATATCACAATCTGATCAGACAGGAGGAACTGACATGGAACTTCTCATAGACCGTGTATCAAAACAATACAAAAACCGCATCGCCGTGGACAGAGTTTCTCTGCGGCTCACAGAGGGCGTTCACGGCCTGTTAGGCGAGAACGGCGCCGGAAAAACCACGCTGATGCGCATGCTCTGCGGTATCCTTACCCCCACCGGCGGAACCATCTCTTTTGATGGCGCCGATGTGGGCGAGGAAGCCTACAGGGCCCGTCTGGGCTATCTGCCCCAGGATTTCGGCTACTATCCCGAATTCCAGGCCGACGATTTTTTACGCTATCTGTCCGCCCTGAAAGGCATTCCCAAAAAGCAGGCAAAGGAAAAAGCAGCCGAACTTCTGGAGCTTGTTTCCCTGTCTGACGCCGCCCATAAAAAGATCAAAACCTTCTCCGGCGGCATGAAACAGCGCCTGGGGATCGCACAGGCGCTCTTAAATGATCCGGATCTGCTGATCCTGGACGAACCCACAGCCGGCCTTGATCCCGGAGAACGGGTACGCTTCCGTGACCTGATCGAACAGCTCGGAAAACACAGCATCGTTCTTCTGTCCACCCATATCGTCTCAGACATCGAACATATCGCGGATCAGGTGCTGATGATGAAAGACGGGCAGATCATCTATCAGGGGAAATGGGATGAAAAGAGGGGGGATCTCGAGACTTTTTATCTGGAACAATTCAAAAAGCAGCAAAGTGGTATGAAGCGGGAGGCGCAGCAATGAAACAGTTTAAAATAATTTATCTCTATGAAATAAAAAAAATCACCGGAAAGAGACTTTTCTGGATCACTCTGGCACTTTTTCTTCTTCTCACCGTCGTCACCATCATCATGCAGCTTTTGGGAAAATCCTATGTGGACGGGGAAGTCCTGGATACCCACTATCACATGTTTTTAGTGGACCGGGAATACGAGACAGCGCTATCCGGCAGAGCCATCGATCAGAATCTGCTCACAGAGACCATGGACGCCTACCGGACGATCCCTAACCCCAAAGACCGGTATATTCTGACAGAAGAATATCAGAAAAACGCCCGCCCCTACTCCGCCATCTACCAGCTCATTACCCGGTGGTATGACACGCCTTCTCTGGAAGATCTCCTGCATCTGGACGTAGGCGAAAACTCCTTTTACAAGGCAAGACTTGCCTTTTTGAAAGAGGAATGGCAGGACAGTTTTCTGACGGTGGAAGAACAGAATTTCTGGCTGGAAAAAGAGACACAGGCTCTCACCCCCTACATCTACTATTACCATAAGGGTTACGCCACATTGTGCAAGACCTTCAACACTTTTGCCGTATTAATTCCCCTGTTCATCGCCGTCTGTCTCTCCGGCGTGTTCGCGGAAGAACATGTAAAACGAACCGATCAGCTTTTGCTCTCCGCTGTCAACGGAAAAAACACTGTCTATCTGGCAAAGATCCTGGCCGGCATTACAGTCTCCGTCTGCAGCTGCGTTCTCATGGTACTCACCGCAACACTGTTTTCTCTTGGGATCTTCGGCGCGGAAGGATTCGGCATGCAGGTACAGGCCACCCTCTACCCCTTCTCCTACCCGATGAGCATCGGGGAAAGCTGCCTCATTCTGGGCGTCATGGCACTGTTTGTCTCCATTCTCATGAGCGTTCTTGTCATGTTTCTCTCGGAGACTTTGCGAAACAGCGCGGCGGCCCTGTCCGTCTGCACCGGCTGCATCATCCTGACGTCCATGGTCTCCATGCCGCCCCAGTACCGGGTACTCTCACAGATCTGGGATTTCCTTCCGTTCACCTTTCTGGAGAGAACACATGTCTTCGACCTGCGAACGATCCCCCTGTTCGGGCACTGCTTCGTTTCCTGGCAGATCGTACCGGTGCTCTATCTGATCTGTTCCGCAGGGATCGCATTGCTTGGACGGCGGATCTATCGGAATTATCAGGTTTCCGGGAGATAGACTGACGCATTACGGGATCATCTTTCCATCAAAAGTTGATCCCGCACCTCCGTCAACGCAAACCCTAACAGATTTGTCCCCCGCCATTTAAGCGGGCACTGGGCGTCGGGATTGGCCTTCCCCATGCCGATTCCCCAGATCCTGTCTCTCGGGCTGGCCTCCACCAGGATTCTGTTTTTCGTCGTCAGAAGGAATTCCAGAAGCTCCGGATTCTGAGAAAACTTTGCCAGATTTCCCCTCTTTACGATCCCGTAGCAGGCGCTGTCCCAGGCTTCCTTATCAAAGCCCGACACCGCTCTTCCGTACCCTTTCATCTCTTTCGGATGAGACGCCTTCATAATTTCCGCAAGCATCGCCTCGTCGCCGAACATCCTCGCTTTCTCCGCCATCATAAACTGCTCCGCACAGCTGTACTCCATGCCCTCCACCTGGAAAGCGCACTTCCACCACTGGCTGAGACAGGCCTCGTTGATATGGCCGTCCGCCGCCGGCGTATGCCCCCAGAAAAACAGAAATTTAAACGTCTCCCCCGCTTCATATGCTTTTTTCAAGTCCCCCAGATTGTAGATCATGCTCATGCCCCCTTTTATTTATCCGTCCTGCAGCTCTTCTGTTTCACCCGAAATCAATTACCCTGCGAAAGTTTTTGAATCACTGCTTCCTGTAATGCCCGATCGCTATACTCGGAAAATGCTCTTCCAAATAAGCTAATACCTCTCTGGTATCCTCCGGGTGTTCCATGCGCAGCTTATGTACCTTTTCCTGTTTGTCCACTATCATCAAATAATGCTCCGTCACAGGCAGATCCCCGGACTCGCCGCTCTCAATGCGCAGATAGGCCTTCTTTATCTCTCCGTAGGCGATGGCCCGTATCCTGATAAAGTAGCGGTAGAATAGAAAATGCTCTCCCAGACGGGCTTCCGCCGCCTTTTTCGCCTTCCCGAATTCTTCCCGGAGAGCCTCCTCCGAAGCGCTCCCGGCAAGCAGCTTTATTCTCATATAACGTTTCCCTTCTTTTAATCTATCCCGGTGTATGGTTGGTCTATTATCAGGCATGATGCCTGTATCCTGCAGAACATACTATATCGAAAAATGCAGTATATACACTATATCATTGCCCTGTATCTCCGTCAATTGTAATCTGCTTTCTCCGCGCCTTTCCGGTAACAATTCAGCCTCCGACTTCACTGTTACTCGCTCTATTCCCCGCCCTTCTGTTGGAAAAAGGGGCAAAAGCAGAGGTTTCAGAAACATTTGAACGCTGCCATCCCAAACCCAAAATTCATTTTACAACATGGGACGATTATGCTATCATGTCAATGGTGAATACTTTAATTTTGAAACAGGGGAATTGATACAATGGGATATGCGCGTATTTTAAAAGATAGCAGCGGAAAGCCATCCGGCTACCGTGAATGTGACGGTGAAGTTGCTTTTATGCCAGAGCAGCAATCCTATGAAAATATTTTCCGCCGCGTCAAAATTGATATTGATACAATGGAAATTCTCAATCATGATTTTATAAAAGATAAACAGCGGGTTTACCGGAAAGGTATGTTATTGAGTGGTATCACGCCGGAAGGATTCCACATCTTTAATCCGGCCTATATCGGAAACCACCAGGTCATTTACACTCCATATGGTAATGCAAAAATTGCACGTCCGGAAACCTTTGAAACACTGGATAATGGTATTGGAGTGCACGGCCCGGAAGGTTACGGCAGAGATGCTGAATTTGTGTATTTTTTTACATATTCTACAGAAACCCGCCATGCTGTCCGACTGAAAACATGTAAAAATCCGGCTGCTTTTACTGTCCTGTCTGACGGTTATACAAAAGATGATGATCGTGTATATTTTTGGCAGGTAACAGTTAAAAGGGCAATTTCTCAATCTTTTGCCGTACTGAGCGATGGATATGCCCGCGATGATAAGCACATCTTTTGGAGAGATCAATTATTAAAAACCAACGTGCAGAACTTTTTGATATTAGGGGACGGCTATGCCAGTGACGGTGTCCGGATATTTGGCAGAGGTAAACAGCTTGACACCACACCCGAAGCCTTTACTCTGTTAAGTGACGGATACGCCTGTGACGATAAACAAATCTTTTGGGGTGATCGTTCATTGAATGTGGATTACGCCTCTTTCGAGGTGCTGGAAGATGGACATGCTGAGGACAGGTATCACCATATTCACGGAACAACGATAAAAAAGAAGTCAGGCGAAATCAGAGTATAAGGCAGCGCGATTACCAATCTAAAAGGATATAAATCAGATATAAATCAATTGAAATTTTGAACCTTTCTGTATGATCAGGAAGTGAGGAATGTACCACCCATGGAGATCCGATACATCACCCCCAAAGACAATGCGTTTGTGATAAGCAATATTTACGAAAAGAGCTGGAAATACGCCTACCGGAACATTATCCCCCAGGACTTTCTTGACAGCATTCCTGCCGGAAAATGGGCGGATAAAGTCACTGCGGAGGGCATCTACAGTCTTGTTCTGACAGAGGAAGATGTCCCAATCGGCACGGCCAGCTTCTGTCAGTCACGGTGGAAAAAGTACAGCGATTACGGGGAGATCGTATCCATCTATTTCCTCCCCGAATACATCGGCAGGGGCTATGGAGGCTATCTTCTTCGAGCCTGTCAGGGCGAACTGAAAAAACTGGGATTTCGGCGTATTCTCCTTCGGGTTCTCGAGGACAACCACCACGCCAGAAAATTCTATGAGAAATGCGGTTTTGCCTTTTCGGGAGACTGTCAGGAAGAACAGATCGGCGGGAAAAAACTGCGGGAAATGACGTATGTGTATGAGGAGAAATCCTGAATTGTCCATCTGCATCAGGTATGAGATAGCCTCCTGAATTATCCATTCCCATCGGATGGAAGCCGGATTTCATGAATCGTCATTTCCCACAGGGAGAAAGGAAAACAGGATATGAAGCAGAATACTTATATACAGAAGATACTTTCGTCCATACTCATTGCCGTAATTGTTCTGTATTATATTATAAATACAGAAGCGCCCAAAATTATTCTGGTGCCATTTCTGATTTTCGTCCTCTTTATGGTGGGAAAATATATTGCGCTGCTGCTCAGGCAAAAGAAACTCGATATTACCGAAAAAGAAGAACAGACAGCCGATACTGCCGGGACAAAATACAGGCTCCTGATCGTTGTTATAAGCGTTATTATAGCTGTAATCCCTCTGTTTATCGGTATCAGCATCCTGATCAACAACGGGAAAAGCGGCGACATCAGGCTGATTTTTACAGGTGTATTTCTTATTTTCTTTGCATGTACTCTTGTTCTGACTGTCCTCAAACTGATGGGATATTTTGATCGGGCAAAAGTTGATATACTGCAAATTTATTCAGGCGCTTTGTCTGAGGCAATCGGCCTCGGATGGATCGCCCTTAAATACAGAGAAACACAATCTTTTGAAAAAATGATCGACGCCTTCGGCATATGGTTTATCATTCCGGTTCTGATCATTGCCATCGGTATCTATCAGATTGTGGCCGGCCTGAAAAATAAAAAAGCGTAATCGTAATATAAAAGAGAGGCCCGCAGAGCGTCTGTTCTGTGTGGCCTCTCCTGTTTGTATATTCCGGCTGTAAGTCATTTCTTTTTATCCTTTTCAACCAGCTTTTTCAGTCTATTCCAATCTATTCCTGCTCCTTCAACGCGATCCCCAGCTCCTCAAGCTGCGCCTCGTCCACCACATTGGGCGTCTCGCACATCAGATCCGACGCGTCCTTCACCTTCGGGAAGGCGATCACCTCCCTGATACTGTCCGCATGGGCTAATAACATCACAAACCGATCCACGCCGTAGGCAAGCCCTGCGTGAGGCGGCACGCCGTACTGGAAAGCGGAAAGCAGATAGCCGAACTTCTCCCAGGCTTTCTCCTGCCCGATGCCTAACACCTCAAACATCTTCTCCTGAATATCGTTCTGATGGATTCTGACAGAACCGCCGCCCAACTCCACGCCGTTTAACACGATATCGTATGCCTTCGCCCGCACCCTTCCCGGATCGGAATCGATATACTGCCAGTCTTCCTCCATGGGCATCGTAAAAGGGTGATGCATGGCCATAAACCGGTTTTCCTCGTCGGACCACTCAAGAAGCGGAAACTCCGTCACCCAGAGGAAATTGAACTGGTTCGGATCATACAGGCCAAGCTGTTTTCCCAGTTCCAGCCGAAGCTGACCGAGGACGCCCCAGACGATGGTATTCTTATCCGCCGCAAATAACAGCAGGTCGCCGTTTTCTCCGCCCATGGCCTGAATTAGCGCTGTCGTCTGTTCTTCCGTCAGGAACTTTGTAAAGGAAGACTTCACTGCGCCGTCCTCCCCAATGCAGAGATAGGCAAGTCCCTTTGCGCCGCTGCCCTTGGCCATATCCACCAACGCATCGATCTTCTTTCTGGGCATTGCCCCCTGTCCTTTGACATTGATGCCGCGCACGGAACCGCCATTTTCAAGGGCGGAAGTAAAGACGCCGAAGCCGCAGTCTCTCACCACTTCCGACACGTCTGTTAGTTCCATGCCGAAACGGGTGTCCGGCTTATCGGAACCATACCGATCCATGGCCTCCTGCCATTTGATCCGGGGAAGCGGCAGTTTCACATCCAGACCGATGCTCTCTTTGCAGACATACTGAATCAGCCGCTCGTTTACGTCCAGCACATCTTCCACATCCACAAAGGACAGTTCCATGTCCGCCTGGGTGAATTCCGGCTGTCTGTCCGCCCGCAGATCCTCGTCCCGGAAACATCTGGCGATCTGGAAATATCTGTCATACCCGGAACACATTAAAAGCTGTTTATAGAGCTGAGGCGACTGGGGCAGCGCATAGAAATTGCCTGGATGCACCCTGCTGGGCACCAGATAATCCCTGGCTCCCTCCGGCGTGGAACGGCACAGGATCGGCGTCTCGATCTCCAGAAACCCTTCCTTCGCCATAAACTCCCGCATGGCCGTCACCATTTTACTGCGCAGCATCAGCTTCTGCTGCAGATCCGGTCTGCGCAGATCCAGAAATCTGTATTTCAAACGGATCTCCTCTTTTGTTTTCGATTCCGTCTCGATCGGGAAGGGCGGCGTCTCCGCCTCCGCCAAAATGCGAACCTGTCTTGCCCGCACTTCGATCTCGCCGGTGGCAAGATTCTCATTCACCGCGCCGCCGCGCTTCTCCACAGTACCGGTCACCGCGATCACAAACTCACTGCGCATCTTCTCCGCTTTGGCAAAGGCCTCGTCTCCGCAGTCCGCCTCCTCAAAAATCAGCTGTAAAATGCCGGAGCGGTCCCGCAGATCCACAAATATGATACCGCCCTTGTTTCTCTGTTTCTGCACCCAGCCCATCACGGTCACGGTCTCCCCCACGTTCTTTACGGAGAGCTCTCCGCAGCGGTGGCTCCTTTTTAATCCCTGTATTGATTCTGCCATCTTTCCTTCCTTCTTTCATCCAGTATATTTTTATCGGTAAATTGCCGGGATCCCGGTACTTCGCTCTGTCAGACAGATTCCTGTTTCGGCATCCTGTTTTCCCTATTCTTTAATATTTCAGCGCTTCCCTGTAAAACTCCTGAAATTCCATATAGCCCTGAGCATTCAGCTGCTCCTTCTGAAACTTTTTATTTTTATTCATGCGGGTGACAAGCACCTTTTTCCCCTTCTCACGCTCCGTCTGGGCCTGCTTCATGACCTGCGTCATCACTTCTGCGGAAATGCCCTTCTCGATCAGATAAGCGGTCTTCTCCGCGGTGCCCGGCACCTTAAAACCGCTCTCCAACAAGAGCAGAATGATCCGCTCAAAGCCGATGGAAAAGCCGCAGGCAGGCACATCCTTCCCGGTGAATTTCCCCACCATCTTATCATAACGGCCGCCGCCCCCGCAGCTTCCGCCGAACTGGGGCATGGCGATCTCAAAGATCGTCCCGGTATAATAGGACATCCCCCGCACTAACGTCGGATCAAAAACCAGTTCAAAAAAATCCCCTTTCGACGCATTCACACTGTCCAGGATCTCCCGAAAACCCGTGCTCACTTCCTCCGGAAGGTATCCTGCAAGCTTTTCCGTCACAAAGGCCGCCTTGTCCCCGGCTTTTTCCATTTCCTCAAACAGCCCCAGATATTTTTCCACGACCGCTTCCCCGTATCCTGTTCTCAGAAGTTCCGCCTTTACCTCCTCCAGACCGATCTTGTCCATCTTGTCCAGAATAATAAAGACTTCATCATAGCTTTCCTTCGCAAAACCGCTGTAAGCAGCCATCGCCTTCAAGATCTGTCTGTCGTTGATGCGGATCTGGAAATCCTTAAAGCCCAGTTTTCCAAGGGTCGTAGTCGTCGCCAGGATCAGCTCGATCTCCGCCAGATTGGAGGCCTCCCCGAGAATGTCGATATCGCACTGCATAAACTGACGGTAGCGCCCTCTCTGAGGCCTGTCCGCCCGCCATACATTGCCCATCTGCAGTGCCTTGAAAGGCGCCGGCAGATCGCCGCTGTGTGCCGCATAGTAGCGCACAAGAGGCACGGTCAGATCGTAGCGCAGACCGCCGTCCGTCAGGTCTTCCTCCCTTATCTCCCCCTCCAGTTTCAGCTTTTCGCCGCGCTTTAATATCTTGAAGATCAGCTTCTCATTTTCCCCGCCGGCCTTGCAGTTTAAATTTTCCAGACGCTCCACCGCCGGCGTTTCCATGGAAGTAAATCCAAAGCTTCCATAGGTTTCCTTGATCACGCTTATCACATAATCCCTGATTTCCATTTCCTCCGGCAGAATGTCCTTCATGCCGGTTACCGGTTTCTTACTTAATGCCATAACTTTTCTCCCTGTCTCTTATTCCTACAGACAATGCGGCATAGCTTTCCCAAACCATTATCTGCTGCCGCAGAAGCAATTCATCTGACAACTTATCTTACACTGATTTGCCATATTTTTCAACTCTTCCGGTCATAAAAATAAAGAATTCTTATATTTTTCTTAACTTGTTGCACGAAACCTTCTTCTTGGTGTATAATGATTTTGTAACATTAACAGTTCATATAACTTTTTAAACCAATACATTACAAAATCAATATCAGGAGGATTGAAACATGAAAAAGTTTAAAACTGCCATTTCCCTGATCGTTGCCGTTGCCATGTTGCTGTTCATCCCCGGCATAAACGATCTTCATGTGTCGGCGCAGGAGGTCCCTGTTGAGGAAGTTCCGCCCACAACCTATGTATTAAAATATATTGAGAACAACAACTGCTGGCGTTATCAGATATCGGGAACAGGTACATGGAATGATAAGGCTGACCACAGAGAACTGTATTATATGGAGCAGTCCATCAAGGACGGGGACTACATTGTTGTCCTGGATTCCCCCTATGATCTGAATCTGACCGTCCCCGTAAGCTTGGGCAATATTACTTTTAACCATTCCCATTGTGCCATCATCACGGCAAAGAATGTAGATTATGTTTACGTTCTCAAAGACAGTATCGGCGTGGTTAACGGTGACGTACAAAATGCCTATGTATATGACAACGCTGTTGCCAGTTTCAATAACAATGTAAACAACCTGTATCTGATGGGGTATAACACCAACGACCAGGATGTAGGGGTACTTGGTACGGTGAATTACGCAGAGCTCAGTGTTCCTGCTTGGAATTGGATCAGGGGACAGTACTACTCGGTCCGGGAAGGCAAATTCTCTGTGTCAGGCGGCGGAGTAAAAACTAAACCTGAAGATTACAGCACTACGCCCCCTCCGGCCCCTCCTGTTGAGGTGGTTCCTGTTGCCTGAATAAGACAGGTATATAAAAAGTGTACTGTACGGGCATCTGATACGCCCGTTGCAGTACACTTTTTTATTTTGATTTTCTGTTCCCCGCAGTCCGCTTTCTCCTCCGGCCTTCTTCCTCTATTCCATATCGATCCCCAATGTCACCCCACCCCGCCTTTCCCTATCCAGCCCGCCGCTCATATGAGAAACATTGCTTTTTAAAAAACCTGCCCGAAATACCGCATCTTCCCCGTGCTTTTCCCTGATCTTATCTACTGTTCTGTTCAGCGCTTCCAGCCTGTCATATTTTTGCAGGTCAAAAAGATTATATTGCCGCCCGGTATTATTTTCTACCCTTGAAGTATGCACACCGATCTGGCGCACAGGCGTCCTGCCGTCCCAAAGTTTCTCAAAAACCTGACTTGCCGCCCGGTAAATTTCTTCCGTCACATCGGTGGCCGTCAGAAGCTGCATCTGTTTATTGTTGTACCGGAACTCATAATCCGTGATGTGTACGCTGACCACGCTGATCTTTACCCGGTCATTTCGCAGTCTCATCCCCACTGTTTCGCAGAGAGAAAGCATTACATGCTGTGCATATTCTTTCGTCACAATATCCACAGGCGCCGTCAGGCTGTTCCCATATCCTTTATTTGCCTCATGGGTAAACAAATAAGGCTGCAGATCTTCCCCTCTCGCATAGCCCTGTATGATCTCCCCCGGTATCTTCAAATGGGCTTTGATCATCTCCTCATCTGCCAGAGCCAGCTCTCCAATCGTGTGGATCCCCAGTCGATGCAGCTTTTCCGCAGTGGCCTTTCCCACAAAAAATAATTCTGAGACAGCCAACGGCCACATCTTCCTTTCTATCTCCTCTGGAAAAAGCGTATGCACCTTATCCGGTTTTGAAAACTCCCCTGCCATTTTTGCCAGGAGAAAATTGGTTGAGATCCCGATATTCACCGTGAATCCCAGCTCCTCTTTTATTTTATCTTTCAACTCACAGGCAAAATTTACCATCTGCCCCTGTCCATACAGTTTTTCGCAGCCGTCAAACACAGCCCATGCTTCATCGATGCTGTACTGGATTACCCGGTCCGTATACTGTTTCAGCTTACCCATCAGCGCTTCCGATGCCGTGACATACAGTCCGTAATCCGGCGGTATCACGATAAGTCCGGGACATTTCTGTTTTGCGGTCAGGATCGCCTCTCCCGTTTTGATCCCGTATTTTTTAGCCGAAATGCTTTTTGCCAGCACAATGCCGTGCCGTTTTTCCTGATCACCGCTGACAACGCTCGGAAGCAGACGCAGATCTGTTTTCTCTCCCAGCACATTTACGCGGTATGCTGCGCTCCGGGAGAGAAAAGCGTTGTTTGCATCGATATGAAAAATATAGCTTCCCATCGTTACAGAAACTGGAAGATCCGCCATCTCTGGGTTACTGTATTATACCGCATTTCCAGCGTTCTGCTCCTCTCCCCCTGCCTGATCCTGCAGACAAACTGTTTTTCCTTCACCCCGACATAATTTTTTTCATCCCGCGATATGATATCTTCTATCTGAAATTTTCTGATCTCATGTTCCTCTGTCTCCAGCCGGAACCATAAAGGCGTTATCCTGCCGTCCCGGTCTGTGACGGACAAAAGCTGGATCGGGATATTCACCTGCCTGTCATGATAAGTCCCGTTTTGAATTTGATCTTCCACTCATTGTCACCTCTTTTCAAAACATATCCTTCTATCCACAGGATAACAAACACACGTTCTGTTGTAAAGAGGTAATGATTTCCACACCAATGCACTGAAATATACTTGCTGTACAGCGGCCTTTTCCCTGTTGTCACTATGCAGTAAACCGATCACACTTTTAGTTATTCATAAAACCGTATCAATCCGGCTAAACTGTGAGATCAAACGCCGGACATTCGCAAATCCATAAAAATCTAATGATTTACTTTCGCAAAGGGACAACGCTGCCCAATACATTGATTATTTTGTGCGGAATGCCTGCAGATAATTTCTGGTTTCTCCATTCTCACGTTAAAATTTTCTGCCGTAAAATCGATTGCTGACAATATAGATAAATAAGAATCCCTTTTACAACACCGTGGCCCGCCAATCTGTCCTATTTTGTAAAGCGACTTTGCCGTCATCCGGTGTGAAAGGCCGAATGGTTCTTCTGTCAGGGGAGTGGATTCAGAAATGATAGAAACAAACATTCCCGCACTGATACCTGCTCCACAAGCTCCCCAAAAACCGCAGGCACCTCCGGGAACACTCTTCCCACGATTCATCATTTCCGCCAATGATGTTTCCAAATTTATGTTTCCGCCAGCGTTTTTATAAGCTACAAGAAGTGCTGCCCCGACCATAACATGATGCTCCGGCCCATGCATATGGCAGAAAGGTAACTCCATCATTTTTTCGATAATTTCCACCGGATTCCTCGATGTCTCAGCTAAACACAAGCCTATCATTGTATCCATGCCCGCAGTATGGCATTCATTGCAGACATAATGGCCATGAATACATCTGGTCTTGCTGTGTTCTTTCTTATGGCATACTGCACACTCCATAAGTTCATCTTTCTCAAGATATTCAAGGAGTGCGCTGCAGATTAAACATTCTTCTTTCATAACTGTCTCCCAGACCTTTATAAATCCATGAGCAACTTCCGCTTTCTCTCAATCATTTCATCGATTTTCTCTATGTAAAGAGCCACATCCTTCACATTCTCACGCCGCTCGATCCGTCCGTCAGGATACACCCGTTTCGATATTGTCCCGGCTCCGCAGGCGACTATGGTCTGTTTCTCCTCCATGATCAATATGTTATAAATCCCATAGCACCCTTCTCTGGCGAACCCGACATTCTCCAGATTACCGGTCATATTTTTCTGCCTGTAGAGATAATAGGGCTTCATGGAGAGCGCTTCTGCCCCCGCCGCCGCGATCTGCATCGTCTCCTCAGTGTTCTGCAGCCCATCAAGGCCGTGCTCCCCCACCCAGTCTCTCAGGTGGCTTGCCCGCTTTATCGCCAGGGAATGTACCGTCAGGGAATCCGGCGAAAGCTCCTTTAATGCCTCTATCGTTGCCGCCACATCCTCCGACGTCTCCCCGGGAAGCCCCAGAATCATATCCATATTGATATTAGCAAAGCCCGCCTGCTTTGCTGACAAAAATGCCTCCCTGACCTGCGCCACCGTATGCTGTCTGCCGATCAGCTTTAAGGTCTCGTCTTTCATGGTCTGGGGATTGACAGATATCCTCGTCACACCATGGGCTTTTAACACCGATAACTTTTTCGCTGTAATGCTGTCCGCCCGTCCGGCCTCCACCGTAAATTCCTGCAGTCCCGACAGGTCAAAGGCCCTCTCCAGACTGCATAACAGCCTTTCCAGCTCCTCCGGTTCCAACGTCGTCGGCGTGCCGCCGCCGATATAGAGCGTATCGATCTTCTTATCCCGGTAAATATCCGCTGTGAACTCAATTTCCTTTTCAAGCGCCGTCAGATATTCTCCCACCCGCTTTTTCCAGCTCGCGATCGGAAAGGAGGTAAAGGAACAGTACAGGCATGTGGTCGGACAGAAAGGGATCCCGACATAAAGGCTGTATCCATTCTCGTAATCGATCGGCGCCAAGATCCTACGTTCTCGCTTTGCAATATCCAGGCCAAGACGCGCCTTTTTCTCCGACACAAAATGCTTCTCCCGAAGAAATTTCAAAATCTCTTCTTCCTTTTTCCCTTCCTCCAGCATCGTTAATGCGATCTTCGTCGGTCTGATGCCGGTCAAATTCCCCCACGGAAGTTCTTTTCTCGTCATCTCAGACAGATATCTGTAAAACGCCGCGCCGAATGCTTCTTTCGCATCCGAAAAAACGGTCCTTTCCCCCGCTTCTCCCCTGATAGTCACACAGTTCTTCGCAAAGAAAATTTCCAGTTTTGGCTGCTTCTCCCGAATTTTCCTGTCCTTCACCACAGAGGCCGGAGTTAGTACCCTGACCTCCTCCCCCGGATAAAATGCCTTCACTAAAGCATGGATCTCATATTCATATTTTGCTTCATTTAATCTGATGATGTACATTTGGTTTTCCCCGACCGCGCCATTCTTTTGTTTTGGAAAAACAGAAATTTCCGCGCTGAACAACAGCAGGCCGGAGAACAGATACTCCGGCCATTCAAACAGGCTTTTTACACACAGAACGGATTATGGATCTTCTCATACCCGATGGAAGTGGCCTCCCCATGTCCCGGGTACACCCTCACCTCATCCGGCAGCACAAACAGCTTTTCTTTGATGGATCGCACGATCTCCGAAAAAGACCCCGTGGGAAAATCCGTTCTGCCCACGGACTCCTGAAACAGCGTATCGCCGCTGACTAATATGTCGTCCTCCGCGAAATAATAGCAGCAGCTCCCCCCGGTATGGCCCGGCGTCAGGATCACGCAGAAAGTCATCCCTTCGATGGTCATCTCCTGCCCATCCTCCAAAAAGGCATTTGCTCTCACCGTACAGGCTCTCCCTGCCATCTCCGATACATTCATCCCTGCATCCAGAAGAAGCTTTTCCTCCTCCCTGCAGGCATAGATCTTCGCGCCGGAAAGCTCCCGCAGCTTCTGTGCTCCCCAGATATGGTCGAAATGTCCATGGGTTAAAAGGATCGCCGCCACCTCAAACCCTTTCTGTTTCAAGGCCTGGTACAGATACTCCCCCTGATCCGCCGGATCAAAGAAGAGCACTTTTTTCTCCCCTTCCCTGTATACAAAGTAACAGTTGGTTGCACAGGAACCCATTGTAATTTTTCCGATTTTCAAATTAGCCATCAGCCTGTCGTCCTTTCCACATCCAGCACGCTCTCTATCATGCGGATCTTTTCGATAATGCGGTTCAGCTCTTCCCGCCCGGAGATATAGAATGTTGTCACAAGCGTGGCTATGCCCTGCTTGCTCACCCTGGTATTCATGGAACAGATATCGATCCCCTTTTCTGTCAGTACTCTTGAGATATCGGCGAGCAGTCCGCTTCTGTTGTTTCCGTAAATGGTAATCTCTGTCAGATATTTTTCCTGCCCGGCGCTTCCGCCCTCCGGTATCTGCCATTCCGCTTCGATCAGGCGCTCTCTGTCCACCTCATCCAGATTGATCACATTGACACAGTCCGTGCGGTGGATGGAAATCCCCCGGCCTCTGGTGATAAACCCTACGATCTCGTCCCCCGGCACCGGCGCACAGCATTTGCTGAAATGTACAGACACATCATGCACACCCCTGACAACAATACCCCCTCTTCCGGTCTGCTGGCTCTTACTTCTGGTATTCTCCTCAATAACGGCCAGCACTTCCTCATCGGTCATCTTCTTTTTGTGGTCCCGCTCATGGAACTCCACCATACGGTTGATGATCTGGCCTTCCTTTAAACCACCGTGCCCCACCGCCGCCAGCACGGAATCCCAGTCATGAAAGCCATACTTGCGCATCACGGCGTCCATATATTCCGAAGTCATGATATCGGTCTGGCAGATGGCTTTCGCCTTGCAGTAGGCCGCTATCATCTCCCTGCCTTTTTCAATATTATCTTCTTTCAGTTCCTGCTTGAACCACTGATTGATCTTGTTTCTGGCCTGTGTACTCTTCACGAGTTTTAACCAGTCGCGGCTGGGCCCTTTGGAATTCTGAGAGGTCAATATCTCGATCCGGTCGCCGTTCTGGATCTCATATTCTATCGTCACCAGTTTCCCGTTGACTCTTGCGCCGATCATACGGTTCCCCACCGCACTGTGCACCGCATAGGCAAAATCGATGGGTGTTGAACCGGAAGGAAGGTTTTTCACCTCGCCGTTCGGCGTAAAACAGTATACCTGGTCCGAGAACAGATCCAGATCGTTCTTCACCAGATTCATAAATTCCCTGTTGTTGGAATTGTCCTGCTGCCATTCTAAAATCTGACGAAGCCAGGCCATCTTCTCCGCCTCGGACTGATCTCTGCCGGTCTTCTTTCCGTCGGAGGCCTCCTTGTACTTCCAGTGAGCCGCAATGCCGTACTCCGCCGCCTTGTGCATCTCCTCGGTCCGGATCTGCACCTCAAAAGGTTTTCCGCCCGCCCCGATCAGCGTTGTATGCAGAGACTGATACATATTGGCTTTCGGCATGGCAATATAATCCTTAAAGCGCCCCGGGATCGGCGTGTACATCTCGTGGATCACTCCGAGCGCCGCGTAACAGTCCTTGATGGAATCCACAATGATCCGGATGGCAAACAGGTCGTAGATCTGGTCAAGCGTCTTATTCTGGTTGATCATCTTCCGGTAGATGCTGAAAAAGTGCTTGATCCGCCCATCTATCATGGCACGGATATTCGCCTCCTCAATATGGGTTTTCACCTCATCCACAATAGACTGGATATAGGCCTCCCGCACACTCTTTCTCGTGTCGATCTTATCCACCAGATCATAATAGGCCTCCGGTTCCAGATATTTGAGGGACAGATCGTCAAGCTCTACCTTAATCTTGCTGATGCCAAGCCTGTCGGCGATGGGAGAATAAATATCCAACGTCTCTCTGGCAATCCGCTGCTGCTTTTCCGCTGGCATAAATTTCAGCGTCCGCATATTGTGCAGTCTGTCCGCCAGCTTGATGATGATCACGCGGATATCCTTCGCCATGGCCAGAAACATTTTCCGCAGATTTTCCGCCTGGATGTCCACCTTGTCCGTAATTTTCCCTACGCTGCCGGCGCCTTCCGTACTGAAATGCTGCAGCTTTGTCACACCGTCCACAAGGAGCGTCACATCAGCCCCGAACATTTCTGTCAGCTCGTCTTCCGTGTACAGCGTGTCTTCCACTACATCATGCAGAAGTCCTGCCGCAATGGTCTCCTTATCCATCTCCAGATCCGCCAGCACGATGCCCACATACAGCGGATGGATGATGTAGGGCTCTCCGGACTTTCTGACCTGCCCCTTATGGGCATCATTCGCAAGATTATAGGCCTTCTCGATCAGACTGATATTATCAGACGGGTGATACTTTTTCACACGGCGAATCAGATCCTGATACAGATCTTCAGGACCTTTGTAATCGCCCACCGGCTCCATCTTTCCATCTTCAATAACAGTTTTGGTGCTCTCTTCCATAATTATCTCACTTCGCTATTCTGAATACGGACACGCTAATTGCCCGGATACACGATCGCGGAATCCAACCGGTACCCTTCAATTTTCTTCCTGCCCTGAAGGCCTGCCAGTTCCATCAGCACAACAATACCGACCACCTCTCCGCCGAGAGACTCCACAAGATCGATCATGGCCTTCGTCGTGCCGCCGGTTGCGATCAGGTCATCCACGATCAGCACTTTCTGTCCCGGTTTGATGGAATCTTTGTGCATTTCAATCGTTGCCGTACCATACTCCAGCTCATAGTCAATGGATACCGTCTCGCAGGGCAGTTTTCCTTTTTTGCGGATCAGCACAAAGGGTTTGTGCATGTTGTAGGCGATGGGTGTCCCGAAAATAAAACCTCTCGACTCGGGCCCTGCGATCACATCCACTTCCAGATCTTTCACCATATCCTGCATCGTCTCGATGGCCAGATGCAGCCCTTCCGCATCCTGCAGCACACTTGTCACATCTCTGAAAATAATACCCTCCTCCGGAAAATCAGGGATGCTTCTCACATATTCTTCCAACTTTTTCATCAGCGTATTCCTCCGGCTTTTCTAAATGTGTATAGTTCTGCACTATGTTTATCATTATATTATTTTTCATCCGTTTCGTCAAAGAGAATTGACAATTCTCTCTTTTTCCTATATAGTATACCCCATGGGGGTATATTGGAAGTTGTTTTTGCACAACTATTTCATATAATCAGACAGTAACCGACTGTAGAAAGAGGGAAATTTCTATGACAGAGCACACGCAAACTCCGGATAAAAGCTGCTGCGACAGCGAATGCTTTTTAAAACACAAACACCGGGCGGACAAAGAATATCAGGATCTGATCCACCGCTTAAACCGTATCGAGGGCCAGGTCCGCGGCGTCCGCGCCATGGTGGAGGAAGAACGCTACTGCGTGGATATCATCACCCAGGTCAGCGCCGTCACTTCCGCACTAAATGCATTTAATAAGGCGCTGCTCTCCCAGCATATTAAGACCTGCGTTGCAGATAATATTCGTAACGGAAATGATGAGGTTGTGGATGAGCTCTGCGAGACGCTTAAAAAACTGATGAAATAGGAGGCATTTTATGATAAAAAAAGAAAAATTTGCCGTAACAGGCATGACCTGTTCCGCCTGCTCCACGCGGGTGGAAAAATGTGTGTCCGCACTGGAGGGCATGGATACATGCGAAGTCAATCTGCTCACCGGCAGCATGCAGGCTTCCTACGATGAGACGGTATTAAGTGCCGATGATATTGTTGCCGCCGTGGAAAAGGCGGGTTATGGCGCTTCTTCGCTGCACCCCGCATCAGGCGGCGCAGATACCGGGGCCGTTTCCTCCTCTGCGGGAAACTCCCTGCAGGATGCCATGCAGAAAGCGCGAAAGGAAATGAAAACCAGACTGATCCTTTCTTTCCTGTTCTGGATCCCGCTCATGTATGTATCCATGTACCACATGTTTTACGAATGGTTCGGCCTGCCGATACCAGCCTTTGTGATGCATGCCTTCCACGGGCCGGAAAATACGGTTACCTTCGCCTTCACCCAGTTTTTGCTGCTGCTGCCGATCCTGTATTTTAACCGCAACTACTTTATCCATGGCTTTAAAAATCTATTCCGCAGAAGTCCCAACATGGATTCCCTGGTGGCTGTCGGTTCTGCCGCTGCGGTGATCTACGGTGTGTTTGTCATTTACCGGTTAAGCTACGGTCTTGGATATCAGGATATGGCCCTGATCGAGCGCTACGGCATGGAGATCTATTTTGAGTCCGCCGGCACGATCCTGACGCTTATCACGCTGGGCAAATATCTGGAGAGCCGCTCCAAAGCCCAAACCGGTAAAGCCATCGAAAAGCTTGTAAACCTGGCGCCCAAAACCGCGCTGTTACTTGCCGCCGACGGTTCGGAGCGGGAGGTTCCCGTGGAGCAGGTAGAAGAGGGAGATATCGTCATCATCAAGCCCGGCGCTTACGTGCCGGTGGACGGCGTCATCACCTCCGGTTCTTCCTCGTTGGACGAATCCGCCATCACCGGCGAGAGCATCCCGGTGGAAAAAACCGTGGGCAATACGGTGATCTCGGCCTCCCTCAACAAGAGCGGCTATTTTCAGATGAAAGCCGTGAAAACCGGGGAAAACACGACTATCAACCAGATCATCCGCCTTGTGGAGGAGGCCAGCGCCTCCAAAGCGCCCATCGCGAAATTGGCGGATAAGATCGCTGGAATCTTTGTTCCCACGGTGATGTGTATTGCCCTGCTTGCTTTCCTGATCTGGATGTTTTCCGGTGCGGGCTTTGAATTTTCGCTGTCCATCGGCATTTCTGTCCTGGTGATCTCCTGCCCCTGCGCGCTGGGGCTTGCCACCCCTGTGGCTATCATGGTGGGCACAGGCAAGGGCGCCGAGAACGGTATTTTAATCAAATCCGGAGAGGCGCTGGAGACGGCCCATTCCATCGACACGGTGGTGCTCGATAAGACCGGTACAATCACCGAGGGCAGGCCGAAAGTTACTAATATTCTGCCTGTGGGCATTACAAAAGAGGAACTGTTACAGGTGGCGGTCATGCTGGAAAAGCAGAGTGAACATCCCCTGGCGGAGGCGATTTTACAATACGCCGAACAGCAGCTTACTCAAACGCGGATCGCAGCCCCTGAACTTCCCAGCATTTCCGGCAAAGAAGCGATCCGCAGCACATCTGTTCCGGGTGCTTCCTCCACCGCTGATGCTTCAATTTTCTGGCAGGCGGAGCAGTTTAAGGCTCTCTTCGGCCGTGGCGTCCGCTGCACGTATCAAGGGGATATTTACTATGCCGGAAATAAACTGCTGCTGCAGGAAGAAGGATTTGATTTATCTTCCATTGAAACGGACTTTGCAAAGCTGTCCGAAGAAGGTAAGACTGTACTTCTGTTTGCGCGCAGGGGTACGATTTCTGCTTCCACAGACAGGACAGACGGCCACTGCAATACAGGTGACGGTTCTGCCGCAGGGAGCGCCCAAAATACCGCCGATGGTTCTGCCTGTGCAGATATTTGCGAAAACAGCACCCCGGCAGATTTCCGGATCCTTGGCATGATCGCCGTAGCCGATGTGGAAAAACCTTCCAGCCTGGAGGCGATCAGGCAGTTTGAAAAGCTGGGCATCGATGTCGTGATGCTCACCGGCGACAACGAAAAGACTGCCGCTGCCATCGGAAAGAGGCTTCACATCAAACATGTGATTGCACAGGTCCTGCCTCACCAGAAGGAGGAAAAAGTCAGGGAACTGATGGAACAGGGGCATAAGGTGGCCATGATCGGAGACGGTATTAACGATGCGCCGGCCCTCGCCAGAGCGGATGTGGGCATCGCCATTGGCGCCGGGACGGATGTCGCCATCGAAAGCGCAGACGCGGTACTCATCAGAAATGACCTGATGGATGCGGTCAACGCCATCAGGCTCAGCAAGTCCGTGATCCGCAACATTAGGGAGAACCTGTTCTGGGCCTTTTTCTATAACAGCATCGGCATACCCCTAGCTGCGGGCCTTCTCTATCCGGCTTTCGGACTGAAATTAAATCCGATGTTCGGTGCGGCGGCCATGAGTTTAAGCAGCGTCTGCGTTGTCTGCAATGCGCTGCGGCTGAGATTATTTAAACCACTGCACTCAGAACATACAGCAGAAGCTGCAACACCACAAACAAATTCATTAAAAGGAGAACAGACTATGAAAGAACTGACATTAACCATCGAAGGCATGATGTGCATGCACTGCCAGAAACACGCGACTGACGCATTGAACGCAATTGAGGGAGTGAGCGCGGAAGTGAATCTGGAAGAAAAGAAAGCTTATGTGAAGACAGACAGAGAAATCGACGATGCCGTTTTCAAAAAGGCAATTGCCGATGCGGGGTATGAAGTGACAGACATTGTCAGAGCGTGATCGCTCCCAAAAGATCTTAGCACTATATCCGCATAGATATTCTGTTTTTCCTCTTGCAGGCCTGCGCCTGAAAAAGAGATCCCACGGCGCCGGAACTGTACAGTAACCATGCAGTCCCGGCGCTTCCATTTCTTTTTGCTTTATCTGTCCTCTCTGCATATCGTTATAAAAAACCTGTTTCTTCTGCGTTTTACGCGCACATTTTCCGTCCGCCACGCATATCATACCATAAGAAGCCCCAAAGGAGCCTTTCATGAAAAAAGTCGCTGTCATAGGTTCTCCCGATCTTCATAAAAACTATCAGATCGCCCTGGAAAAGGTGGGCTGCGGTGCGGTGATTTTTCCGAATGCTTCTTATGTGAAAAAATATCCCAAAGCTTTTGACGGGCTTCTCCTGCCCGGGGGCGGCGATGTGCTCTCCTCTTTTTCCGCCTATCTTCCTTTTCTTAATATCCCATCCGACTGTCAGGCTGTATCTTCCTGTTCATCCGGCTTTTTTTCAGGATTATACCGAAAATGCCCTGATGGCAATATCAGAAACATCCCGCTTTCCGACATGCTGCTCACACTGGAACAGCTGCGCGCACTGGATCTGTTCTATCAACATAAAAAACCTGTCTTCGGCATCTGTAAGGGGATGCAGCTCATCAACCTCTATTTTCACGGCACGATCAGAGAGGTTTCCCATCCCCGGCTGCACAGACATCCGAAACAGGATGTATTCCATCCCGCCGACAATCTGCCCGGCTATTTTCTCCATGCCCTTTTTGGCCCTCACATGCTCGTGAACAGCTGCCATCATCAGTGTATTGACGAACCCGGCCAAGGAATCCAGATCATGCAGCGTGCCTCCGACAAAACCGTAGAGGCTTTCTCACACTTTTCTGATCCAGTCTTCGGCACCCAGTGGCATCCGGAGAGAATGCCTGATAAACCCGGACCGGATGCTCTGTTATTATTCCGGTATTTTGTTTCGCTGCTCTGACTATACGGAAATTTTGCCATTACTCAGGATCATGTCCGTACAATTTTCCTTACAACATCGGTATATGCTTTGCTTTTATCAGATCTTTCACCACCTCCGAGGCAAGCAGAAGCCCTGCAGAGGGTGGCACAAACGCGGTGCTGCCCGGGGTTCTGTCGTACATTTTAAGCGGCTCCTCTTTTGAGTAAACCACTTTCAACTTTTCCACACCGCGCCTTTTTAGCTCGCGGCGCATCACTCTGGCAAGAGGGCAGACAGAAGTTTCGTAGATGTCCGCCACTTCCAGCATGGCGGGATTTAGTTTGTTCCCGGTACCCATGCTGCTGATGATAGAGACACCCGCCGCCCGGGCGCGCAGAACCAGTTCGATTTTGGCCGTCACGGTATCCACAGCATCTATGATGTAATCATATTTTGTGAAGTCAAAATCGTCCGCATTTTCGGGCAGAAAGAAACAGGGGCGGATCTTGATGTGGGCATCGGGATTGATGGACAGCATCCGCTCTTTCATCACTTCGGTTTTTTCTCTGCCAATAGTTCTGTGTGTAGCGATGATCTGACGGTTTAAATTGGTGATATCCACTTTGTCGTGGTCCATCAGGTCAAATCTGCCGATGCCGCTGCGGACCAGGGCTTCGGCGGCGTAGCCGCCTACGCCGCCGAGGCCGAAAATGGCGACGTGGCAGGTTGAGAGAATTTGTATCGCGCTCTCGCCAAGAATGCGGGCAGTGCGGGAAAATTGTTCTTTCATAAATATCGTCCCTTCTTTATGGGCAGTGCATTTGTTATTACTTCGTTCAAATCTATTGTCTCAGACAGTTCCTTTCTATGAAATCCGGTATACCGCCCCTCTCTCGACATATCATATGTAAACGCTATTTTGTTGTAGGCGATTCTTGATTCTTCTGTTTTCCTGCTCATATTACCATCCATGCCAGAGCCTCAAATTGCCAGTTCAAAATTAACTTTATATTCCCTTCAGATTTTTTCAGCGCACGCTCTCGTCAGCCAACGCCATGCTACATCCACAGAAAATGCTTCGCATTTCCTGTGGATGAGGGCTGCGCCCTATATCAATAGAAACGAAATACCCGGCCGCAAGTAAACTTGCGCCGGGCCTTCCGTTTCTATTGATGCATGGCTTGGGTGATCACATCATCCCGCCCATGCCGCCGCCGGCGGGCATGGCAGGGGTTTCTTCCTTGATATTTGCCACTGCGGATTCTGTGGTTAAGAAGGTGCTTGCAACGCTGGTTGCGTTCTGCAGCGCGCTTCTTGTCACCTTCGCGGGATCCAGGATACCGCCGTCCACCATATCTACATATTCGTCTTTCAGCACATCGTAACCGTAGCCAACCTCAGACTCATACACTTTATTGATGATCACAGAGCCTTCCAGGCCTGCATTCATGGCAATGTGGTATAACGGAGCTTCCAGCGCCTTTAACACGATCTGTGCGCCTGTCTTCTCGTCGCCCACAAGGCTTTCAGCCATGGCTGCAACCTTCTTGGAAGCGTGGATATAAGCGGAACCGCCGCCTGCGATAACACCCTCTTCCACAGCTGCCCTTGTCGCGTTTAAAGCGTCCTCCATACGGAGTTTTGCTTCCTTCATCTCTGTCTCGGTAGCAGCGCCCACACGAATCACAGCTACGCCGCCGGAAAGTTTCGCAAGTCTCTCCTGAAGTTTTTCTCTGTCGAAGTCGGAAGTGGTCTCCTCGATCTGGCCTTTGATCTGGCCGATTCTGCCTGTGATAGCTTCCTTCTTGCCGCAGCCGTCCACGATCACTGTGTTCTCTTTCTGAACCTTAACGGATTTTGCACGTCCTAACATATCCATCGTAGCGTCCTTTAATTCCAGTCCCAGTTCGGAGCTGATCACCTGGCCGCCTGTCAGGATCGCGATATCCTCAAGCATTGCTTTTCTTCTGTCGCCATAGCCCGGAGCCTTCACAGCTACTACGTTGAAGGTACCGCGCAGCTTGTTGACGATCAGGGTAGTGAGCGCTTCGCCCTCCACATCCTCTGCGATGATCAGAAGCTTTGCACCGGACTGTACGATCTGCTCTAAAACAGGAAGGATATCCTGAATGTTGCTGATCTTCTTATCTGTGATCAGGATATAGGGATCGTCCAGAACCGCTTCCATCTTATCCATATCGGAACACATATAAGCGGAGATATAACCTCTGTCAAACTGCATACCTTCCACCAGGTCAAGCTCTGTCAGCATGGTCTTGGATTCTTCGATGGTGATAACGCCGTCCTGGGAAACCTTCTCCATTGCCTCGGCAACCATCTCGCCCACTTCCTCATCGCTGGCGGAAATCGCTGCTACCTTGGCGATCTGGTCTCTGCCTGTTACCTTTGCGCTCATATCCTTGATGGCTTCCACAGCACATTCCGTCGCTTTTTTCATACCCTTTCTGAGAATCATCGGGTTAGCGCCTGCAGCCAAGTTTTTCATGCCTGCGCTGATCATCGCCTGTGCCAATACAGTAGCTGTGGTTGTGCCGTCGCCTGCCACATCGTTTGTCTTAGTTGCCACTTCCTTCACAAGCTGTGCGCCCATGTTCTCAAAAGCGTCCTCCAACTCGATCTCCTTTGCGATGGTAACACCGTCGTTTGTGATAAGCGGCGCGCCGAAAGACTTATCCAAAACAACATTTCTGCCCTTGGGACCTAATGTCACGCTCACGGTATCTGCCAGTTTATTGACGCCTGCCTCTAAAGACTTTCTCGCGTCTGCTCCATATTTGATTTCCTTTGCCATAATGCTTTACGCCTCCTCTTATTTAATTACTGCCAAAATGTCTTCCTGCTTCACAATAATATATTTCTCTTCGTCTAACTTCACTTCTGTGCCTGAATATTTGGAATAAATGATCTGATCGCCCACTGCAACTTCCATCTTCACATCTTCCGTGCCGGGACCTACTGCGATCACCTCCGCCTGCTGCGGTTTCTCTTTCTCCTGACCGGGCAATACGATACCGGATTTCGTGGTCTCTTCTGCTGCCAACTGCTTTAATACAACTCTGTCGCCTAATGGAACTAACTTCATAGTAAAACCTCCTTCAATGTTCCGCCTGTATCTGCGGTAATGTCATTTTGTTAGCACTCATTCCAATCGAGTGCTAAGGACTAAAACATATATTAGTTTCATATGTTTAGCTTTGCAACTCCAAATATGTTCTATTTTCTTTTTATATCTTATTTTTTCTTTTATTTTCTTTTATTATCTCTTATTTTCTTTCATTCCATCGAAAACTATGATTTTATAATTATTTTAGAAAGATCTGCCGCATATATTAAACAGAGTTATCTGTCTCTGTTCACAGGAGGACTTTTGATGAAACGATCCCCTTTCCCCTTTTATCTGACACAAAGAATCCGGAAAAGCCGCATCTTAAGCGGCGCCCTTTTACTCACCGCCGCCAGCATCATCAGCCGGATCATCGGCTTTTTTTATCGCATCTTCCTGTCCCGCACTTTCGGCGCCGAAAATATTGGTATCTACCAGCTGATCAGCCCTGTCATGGCGCTTGCCTACTCCATTTCCGTGGCAGGCTTCCAGACTGCCATCTCCCGGATCACCGCAACAACAGGTGCCGTAAAAAGTTCACCGGGCTTTCCCAAAACAGGGCAAAAAAAGGTATCTGCTTCCCCGGACAATCTTCACAGTTATACCGTGCTTGCCACCGGTATGCTGCTTTCTCTCCTCTTCTCTTTTGGCATCTCCTGCTTTGTCTATCTGCACTGTGAGGAAATTGCCGTCCGTTTTCTGTTAGAAGAAAGATGCGCGCCGCTTTTAAAAATACTGGCTCTCTCCTTTCCGGTCTCCAGCATACACAGCTGTGTGAGCGGTTATTTCTATGGCAAAAAATCCGCAGGGTTCCCCGCCTTCAGCCAGCTTTTTGAACAGCTTGTGCGGGTAGGCAGCGTGCTGTTTTTATGCCGGGCATTTCTTCTGGAAAACCCGGGCAGTACGCCTGATATTTCTTTTGCCGTCGCCGGTATGGTCATGGGAGAAATTGCTTCCGCGATCCTCTCCCTTCTATATTTATGGCACCGTTTCAAAAAAACGGAGAAACCTGCCCGCTTAAGTGATTCCCTGCCTGATAAATTGCCGGCCTTCTCCATCCTGGCTCTTTTTCCCGAACTTTTCATGATGGCCGTTCCGCTGTCTGCCGGGCGTGTCATCCAGAATCTCCTGCAAAGCATCGAAGCGATCGCCATCCCTGACAAACTCCGCCTGTTCGGCCTGGATACGGCATCCGCCCTCAGCGAATACGGTATCCTCACAGGTATGTCGCTTCCTTTTATCTTATTCCCCACCGCCCTCACCGGTTCCATCGCGGTCATGCTGTTGCCGACTGTCTCCGAGGCACAGGCCCTGCACCAGGAGCGCACCATTGCCAGAGCAGTCCACCGCTCGGTACACTACTGCCTGCTCCTCGGCTTTTTCTGCCTTGGCTTCTTTTTGCTCTTTGGCCCTGCTCTCGGAAAATTTGTTTTTCATCAGGAACAGGCCGGCAGTTATTTACAGATTTTGGGCTTCATGTGCCCTTTCCTCTATATGAATTCAACCCTCTCCAGTATTCTGCACGGCCTTGGAAAGACAATGTGCTCCTTCTTTTACGGCGTGGCGAGCCTTCTTGTCAGACTGGCTTTTGTCTTTTTCTGTATTCCCGTATTCGGCATAAAGGGCTACCTCTGGGCTCTGCTTGCCAGCCAGCTTTTGCTCGCCGCCCTGCAGCTTATCTCTCTGCGAAAATATCTGAACATGTAGCCACAGATGTTATGCTATCAATATACCTCTGCGTCATCCGGCCAGGCAGGGAGCAATCTTCACCGGATATGATTGCTCCCTGCCTGGCCGGATGACGCAGAATCAGATCAATATCATAGTCAAGTACGCCGACAAAATTCTTGCATCTTTATACACTATCATGTATAATATGTAAGGTTTAAAACCCATACAAAGGAGTGTGCATCACATGTCATTTGAATTTATAAAGCTATTGCCAACCCCGGACGAGATCAGAGAGCAATATCCCATGCCCGCTAAACTGATCGAGTTAAAACGCATCAGAGATTCCGAGATCCGCGCCGTTATCACCGGAGACAGCGACAAATTTTTAGTCATCATCGGCCCCTGTTCTGCCGACAATGAAGATTCTGTCTGCGAATATGTGGAACGGCTGGCAAAGATCAATGATAAAGTAAAAGATAAACTGATCCTCATTCCGAGAATCTATACCAATAAACCCCGCACCACCGGTGACGGATATAAAGGCATCATCCATCAGCCGGATCCAAACAAGCGGGAAGACTTTCTGGCCGGCATCATCGCCATGCGCAAAATGCACATCCGCGCCATCAGCGAATCAGGCTTAACCTGTGCAGATGAAATGCTCTATCCTGAAAACTGGGGCTATGTCTCCGATATCCTCTCCTATGTGGCTATCGGCGCCCGCTCCGTGGAGGATCAGCAACACCGCCTGACAGTCAGCGGCTTCGACGTACCTGCAGGTATGAAAAATCCTACCAGCGGTGACTTTGCCATCATGTTAAATTCCGTCTATGCGGCACAGCACCCCCACTCCTTTATCTACAGAGGCTGGGAGGTCAAAACAGGAGGCAATGAACTGGCTCACACGGTACTGCGGGGCTCCGTGAATAAATACGGCCGCAGCCTGCCCAATTATCACTACGAAGATTTAAATAACCTGATGGAACTATATAACGAGCGGGATCTGATGAATCCTGCCTGCATTATCGATTCCAACCACAATAATTCCAACAAACAGTTTAAACAGCAGATCCGTATTGTAAAGGAAGTACTGCACAGCCGCAGACTGAATCCCAATATCCACAGGCTCGTAAAAGGTGTGATGGTGGAAAGCTATCTGATAGAAGGATGCCAGAAGATCGGCGGCGGCATCTACGGAAAATCTATCACGGATCCCTGCCTCGGATGGGAAGACACTGAAAAACTGATTTATGATATTGCAGAGTATGAATAACGAAAGATTTTTCGCTGCAAAATCTTTTGCTGCTTCTCAATTTGCTGATGCAAATTGAGAAGTTTCCTCCCGCTAACTTTCTGTGCTTTCTCTTGACCTTTTTACTCTAATATGTTAGACTATTTGTATTCTCTAACGTATTAGAGTAAAGGAGGTCTTTTTCATGGAAACACCTAAAATCTTTGAAAGTGAATACCGCTTCTGTTTGATTCTCTGGGAACACGAGCCCGTCAGGAGCAAAGAGCTGGTAAAACTCTGCGAGGAGCAGCTCGGTTGGAAATCCACCACTACTTACACCGTGATCAAGCGGCTTTCCGAGCGTGGAATTCTCAAAAATGAGCATACTATTGTCACATCCCTCATTTCCAAAGACCAGATACAGGAAGCCGAGATGGAAGAACTGATCGATAAAAAATTTGAAGGCTCTCTCCCTGCTTTCATCGCTGCTTTCGGGCGTCACAAAAAATTGTCTGAGGAAAAAATGAAACAACTGAAAAAGCTGATAGAGGAGGAGGTATAACCGCTATGACCGCTGTCTTTTTAAAGATCCTGAATATGAGCATCACCGCCGGCTGGATCGCTCTTGCTGTCATGATACTGCGGCTTCTTTTAGGGAAGATGCCGAAACAGCTTACCTGCATGCTCTGGTCTCTTGTGGGCCTCAGGCTTATCTTTCCCTTCTCTCCGGAAAGTATATTCAGCCTGATCCCAAACGCCGAGACGGTACCGGAAACGCTGCTCCCAGGTGCATTGCCGGAAATAGACAGCGGTATTCCCATGATAGACCACATCGTCAATCCCGCTGCCAAAGCATCCTTCTCCTATCTCTCCACAGGAAGATCGGGGACAGAAGCGTTTACTCTCATGCTAAGGGGTGCCGTTATCCTCTGGCTTGCAGGCATTTTCCTGATGCTTTCTTATCTGATTTTCAGTTATCTTCGCCTGTACCGGAAAATGAGTACCGCCGTGCTGTTAAAAGACAATGTAAGACAGAGCGAATTTGTGGATTCTCCCTTCATCCTGGGCATCATCCGTCCCCGGATCTATATTCCCTTTCATCTGGACGAGGAAGTGCTTTCCCATGTACTCGCCCATGAAAGAGCGCACCTGTCCCGCAGAGACCATCTAATCAAAGCATTCGCCTTTGTGCTGCTCGCCGTCTACTGGTTCCATCCGCTGCTGTGGGTTTCCTATGTTCTGCTTTGCCGGGATATCGAACTTGCCTGCGACGAAAAGGTGATCCAAAATTACGGAAGTGAGGAACGCAAAAGTTATCTGTTTTCCCTGATCGGCTACGACGAAAAGGCAGAAAACAGAAAAAAGATTTCTAGCCTTGTCTGTCCTCTGGCTTTCGGGGAAGTGGATATAAAAAAGCGGATCCGCCGGGCAAAAACATGGAAAAAGCCCTCTCCCCCGCTTCTTGCGGCCGGTATCCTGATCTCCATCCTTGCCGCCCTCTGCCTTTTGACGAATCCGATAGGCAGCACCAGACAGCCTTCCGAACTTGCCGCCCCAGGCTCCGCAGAGGCTCTCTATCGCTGGCGGACAAAGTATATCGGAGATAATTCAGCCGTGGGAAACATCATTTACAACCTGTCATTTCCAGAAGAAATGACATATCGGCAGTTTGCCCTGCAGACAGACGACAGCGAGCCCTATGCGGTAACCATAACCTTTGCTCTTTCTGAGGCAAACAAAGAAGAATATGATCTCGATGCGCCAAACCGACAGGAAGAGGTCGCTCAGCTGCGGCAAAATGCCTGCATTATGTTTTCTCTGATTGAAAATGCGGAAATAGTGAACTTTAAGCTGGTAGATGAGACTGATGAAACAAAGCGTCCCCTGACATTAGTCTATACAAGACAATGGGCAACAAATGAAACAAACTGTGACCTCTGGAAAGAAAGCGAAACCAAAGAACAATTTGAAGCGCTGTTCATAAAACTGAGGGAACTATTTTCTCTCTCTCTACAATTTACCCTATAGAAATGCCTGTGCAATACCCCTTTAGTGAGCAGGCTCCCACGGGCGTATTACACAGGCATTTCTGTAAGGCTGACTGTTTACACATCCTCGATCTGCCAGTCGATAGGCGCAAGGCCGTTTTCTTTGAGATACTCGTTGGTTTTACTGAAAGGCTTACTGCCGAAAAATCCCCTGTAAGCCGACAGCGGGCTGGGATGGGGCGCTTCTAAAATCAAATGCTTTGGATTATGCAGCATAGATCTCTTCATCTGGGCAGGCCTGCCCCAGAGGATAAATACCATCGGTCTGTCCTGCTCGCTGCAGATCCGGATGCAGGCGTCCGTAAACTCTTCCCAGCCGATCCCATGATGGGAATTTGCGGCGTGAGCCCGTACCGTCAACACTGTATTCAGCATCAGAACTCCCTGCTTTGCCCATTTCACAAGATAACCGTTATTCGGAATAGTACAGCCCAGATCGTCGTGCAGTTCCTGATAAATATTGACAAGAGAGGGGGGGATCTCCACATCCGGTTTCACGGAAAAGCAAAGCCCATGAGCCTGCCCGTCATTGTGATAGGGATCCTGCCCTAGAATAACCACCTTCACATCTGCAAGAGGTGTCAGATGAAAGGCATTAAAAATATCCTCGGAAGCCGGAAATATTTTTCTTGTATTATACTCCTCGTTCACTTTATCAAATAATTTCTTATAATAGGGTTTCTGAAATTCCGGTTTTAAAGGTTCCAGCCAGTCATTGTTTATCGCTGCCATCTTTTGTCTCTCCTTTGTCTTTCCCGCCGCAGAAGTGCTCACCGAACTGTGTTTTTACTCTCCTGCTTCATTTTCCGTTGCAAACCGTACTGCCCACATCTTTAACAGCCACACTGCTACATACTCCCTGTCGTTCCTCACAGCCACACATTCTCTGCGATCCTTCTTACAGCCGGACGGCCACATCTCTCCCCGCCAGATACTCCTTCACCTGCCTGATCTCCAGCTCTTTATAGTGAAACAGAGAAGCCGCCAGAGCCGCCTCCGCTTTCCCCGCTGTCAATACATCGTAAAAATGTTCCGGTTTTCCGGCCCCGCCTGAGGCAATCACAGGCACTGACACAGCCTCCGCCACCTGTCTCGTGAGCTCCATATCATAACCGGCCTTTGTCCCGTCACAATCCATACTGGTAAGCAAAATCTCACCGGCTCCCAGCTTCTCCGCCTGGATCACCCATTCTATGACATCTAATCCTACATCGATGCGGCCGCCGTGCTTGTAAATATTCCAGCCGCTGCCGTCTGCACGCCTCTTTGCGTCTACCGCCAGAACCACACACTGGCTGCCAAATTTATCCGCCGCCTCGTTTAGTAACTCCGGCCTGTCTATGGCTGCCGAATTGACAGAAATCTTATCAGCTCCCTCTCTGAGCAGTTCCCGAAAGTCCTCCACCGTGCGGATACCGCCGCCCACTGTAAACGGAATAAACACTCTCTCCGCCACTCTTCGCACCATATCCACAACAGTTTTTCTCGCATCTGAGGAAGCCGTAATATCCAAAAAAACCACCTCATCCGCCCCGGCCTCATCGTAAGCCGCCGCAATCTCCACCGGATCCCCGGCGTCCTGAAGATTTACGAAATTAACACCCTTTACCACTCTGCCATTATTTACATCCAGACAGGGGATAATTCTTTTTGTATGCATAACTCTCCTTTTTCGTCTGCCCAATTGCCAGGATTCCCCGGGGCCGCCTGCAAAAGCTCCGGGGTTTTTCTCTGAACCCCGCATCCGATCTGCAATTTAGCGTTTATCAGACATTCATAAAATTCCTCAGGATCTGCAGACCTGCCTCAGAACTCTTTTCCGGATGGAACTGACAGGCGAAAATATTGTCTTTCTCCACGGAAGCTTCCACTGTCACGCCATATTCCACAGTTGCCTTCACGATCTCCTTCTCCTGCGCCTGAAGATAATAGGAATGCACAAAATACACATAAGCGCCTTCCGGTACCTTCTCAAACAATCTTCCTTTTGAGGGATACTTCAATGCATTCCAGCCGATCTGCGGAATTTTGAGGCCCGTTTCTTTTGGGATCCTCACGATCCTTCCGGGCAGCAGGCCAAGTCCTTTCACCCCTGGGCTTTCCTCGCTCTCCTCGAATAAAAGCTGCAGCCCGAGACAGATCCCCAAAAAAGGCGTCCCCTGCTTTGCCACTTCCTCCAGCACGGAAACCAGACCGAAATTCTTAAGCTTTGCCATGGCATCCCCAAAGTTCCCCACTCCCGGCAAAATAACTCTTTCAGCCGTCAGTATCTCATTTCTATCTCTTGTGACAACAGCCTGTTTGCCCAAAAATTCCAGGGCTTTCTGCACACTTTTTATATTCCCGGCGTCATAGTCAATCACTGCTATCATTAAAATATTCCTCTTCCTCGGGCAGCATATCCTCTAACTCCGGGTATGTTGCCGCCTCTTCCTGCTGTTGCTGTTCTATTTCCGCCTGACTCTGATAAACTTCACCATTTACCAGCGCTTCCAGCTGTAAGCTGTATTCATAATCGCTTTCCAACGCATTGATCTCCTTTGCGCCTTCCTCCGATAAACTGTAATTTTCCTGCAGAATCCCCAAAATATTCTGATATTCCGCAGTTAGTTCCGGTGTAATCAGTTCATTCTTTCCGGCCTGTATAAGTTCCTGATATTGTTTCACTCCTGTTAACAGATCATTCAAAGCCTTGACCGGTTTCCCTAACTTCAGATGATTTGCATAAGTCTCTTCAACATGTTTCAAGTGCAACACTGCAGAAGACTGGCTAAAGCGCAGCTGATCCTCTTCTGACAGTTCTCTTCCGTTCAATAAGCGATAAGCTGTCTCAAAATCTTTATCATCAAAGGCATTTCTTGCCTCTGTAAGCTGAACAGTCTCCATTCCAACAGTGTTCAACAACAGGATACCTGCCCCAATGGAAGCACAGAACAACACCCACACAATTACTTTCTTTTTTGGCAGCTTTTTAGCCGCTCTCTTTTCTTTCTCCGCTGCCTCAGCCTTTTCCGCCTTTTTCTTTGCTTTTTCAGCGCTCTTTTCTTTCTTCAGCTTTTCCTTTGCCGCCTTCTGTGGGTCTGCCTCTTTCTTTTTCGGCTCTTTCTTCTTTTTCTCTTTCTTCTTCTTTTCTTTTACAGCCGCATTTTGCTTTGCGTCTGTCGCTCCTTCCTTTCCTTTATCGCCCCCCTCATCTTCCTCCTCTGACTCATCATCAGAGCCGAAGAAAAATGCTGCAAGTTTTTTTCCAAATCCCTCTTTCTTTTTCCCGTTATTTTCTTCCTTTTTTTTCTTTTTCTCCTTCTTCTTTCCTTTGCTTTTTTCCGGTTTTAAATTCACATCTCCTGCGTCCTGTATCTCCGTATCTGCAACTGCTCCTATAATCCTTTTTGCCTCTTCTTCATCCGGAATCACATTTTCAAAGGGCAGATTTTCCGTTTTGCTGTCAGCCTCTACCTGCTCATGATTATCGGACATCTGAAGTAACTCCTGAATATCAGCAAGTTCGCTGTTATCTTCCGCCAGATCCGAAAGCTCTCCATTACTCTCTTTTCCCGAGAACCGTTCTCCAAGCCCAGCCTCTTCCTCCAGAACCTTATCTATCTCCTCCTCAGACATGGCAAGAAATTCCAGTGGATCCACCGTCATTTCCTCTTCCTCTGATTCCTGTGGCTTCTCAGCCGGAATTTCCGGAATCCCTGCTACTTCTTCCTCCAATGTATCTCCCGGCAGATCAGCCGCTTCCTCTATCGGCATTTCCGGTACTTCCTCCATTGGCATTTCCGGCATTTCATCCATTTTGGCATCCGGCATTTCATCCATTTTGGCATCCGGCATTTCATCCATCAAATTATCCGAAAAATCATCCACCGAGATCTCCGGAATCTCTTCCATGGGAATCTCCGGGATCTCTTCCATTGGGATCTCCGGGATCTCTTCCATTGGGATCTCTGGAAAATCCTCCATCGGAATCTCCGGAAAATCCTCCAGCGGGATCTCTGGCACAGGTATTTTTTCATTCTCTGTTTCCATAACAGCCTTTAACATCTCCTCCAAGCGTTCTTCATCAGAACCCATTTCTCTATTCCTCCAACATCTCTAAATATTCTATATTCCATTCAAAAATATCACAGGATTCCGGTCAACCGATTTTCCCCGTGTTTTTATTTCTTCCGATAGTTGATACAAACTACTATGTACTCTCCAAAAAACAGACTTCTGATTATAAAAACAAATCTTCTCAAAAGGCCATCTGATAATAGAAGGAAATTCCATACCTGCTCCCAGCTCCAGAATACATAGCCTTCTATTCACAGTTCCCTGAAGCCACTTCGTATATTTCTGCCAGTTTTCCAGATATCCTTTTTCATTGTATTCAGGCTGACCGTATTGATTCATCACAAGCGGAGCGCCACAATCCGGACACTTAGGTTCCTCCAGTTCCTCCAGAAAAATTTTATCCTCTATCCAGTCACAAATTTTCGTCCAAAAGCTCTCCCCTATCGAAAACAATTTCTCACTGCAGTTTTTTTCACACTGCAAACCATGAAACGTACCACAGGGCAAAACTATTCTATCATCACTGAAACCAATATCTTTTATCAGATCATCTGTGCTCAAAGAGACAATAAAATAATTTTTACTCTCCAACATTCCCTTTAATTTCTCATATGCCTTTACAATTTCAGAATGAAACTCTTTTTTCAAAAAATATCGAATTAAAAAAGGCAGTAACCATTGTTTTTCCTGTTCTTTTTCCAACGCAAGAAATTTCAGATAAAAATCCGGAATCTTTTTTAAAATCTCAAGTTTTACCTGCATCTCACTGCCAATACCAACCAATACGATTTCAGCATCTTTTATATCCTGAGCCAGCATAGCCTCACCTTATTTTACTCTTTCACCCTGCACTTATGCTAAAAAGAAGAGTATACCTGAAACCGGTACACTCTTCCTGCATTTTCATATCACTTTCTGGTCAGATCGTCTACAACTCTCACCAGATTACCAATCTCCGGTTTTGACAACTGTGCATTTGCGCCAAGCGCTTCTCCTTTTCTTTTCATCTCGTCATTTACCAAAGATGAAAAAATGACAATCGGAATATCTGCTGTCTCCGGATCTTCTTTTACAAGTTTTGTCAGGCGGTGTCCGTCCATCAGAGGCATCTCAATATCTGTAATAATACATTGTACATGCTTCTTCAGTGTCCCTTCTGCTTTACATGTCTGAATAACATCATAGGCTTCCTGGCCGTTTTTTGTATGGATCAGATTATGATAGCCGGCTTTCTTCAAAGAATCTACGATCAATTTATTTAAAAGTATCGAATCTTCCGCAATCAGAACAGGTACATCGCTTCTCTCCCTTTCTCCCAGTTCATCAATATCCGTAATCTTCAAACCGGTCTCCGGATTGATATCAGAAACGATCTTTTCAAAATCCAGAATAATGATCAATTTCTCTTCATACTTAATGATACCAGTCGAAATACCTTCCTCTGTTGTGCTGACCGTAGCATCCGGCTTAATAATATCTCTCCAGGAAACTCTATGTATCCCAACCACATTATCTACATGAAAAGCAATATCCAGTTTATTGAAATTCGTTATAATAAATAACCCGGATGGACTATATTCTCCACGCTGCAAACAATTTTTTAAATCAATCGCTGTAATCATCGTTTCACGCGGCATAAAAATTCCCTCTATACTCGGATGGGCATTCGGTACCGGCGTTACCGGCTGATAAGGAATAATCTCCTTAACCTTTGCTACATTGATTCCATATGAATTCCCAGCCAAAACAAATTCCAGAACTTCCAACTCATTCGTTCCATTTTCTAACAAAATCTTTGTATCCATTTTTCACCTCTCACTAATATAGGTTTATCCCACAATGCTATCACAATTATACCACAGCATTTTTAAATTGCATACCATAAAAAATAAAAAAGAAGCAAAATGCCTCTTTTTTTATCTTTTGTACTTTATTTTTTTATCTTTATGCTTCCTATGAGGA
>Ga0137297_10143_pt1 | contig 58471 bp, 57 predicted proteins | sample RamsorincwithD2O_FD_97191 | JGI IMG/M metagenome (GOLD analysis project Ga0137297, IMG submission 97191) | Mouse cecal microbial communities from Vienna, Austria - Mucin amended with D2O | ecosystem: Host-associated > Mammals > Digestive system > Large intestine > Cecum | place: Austria: Vienna...
TTAGTAATTGAACAACTTCAAATTGGTAATATCACTAAAACAGCTGTAGCTTTTTGCTATATGAAAAATATCGCCAACGAAGATTTAGTAAATGAAGTTAGATATAGATTAAATAATGTTGATATAGATTCATTATTAAGTTCTGGTGTATTAGAACAATTAATTCAAGACAATAGTCATGTTCTATATCCTCAAATGTTTGCTACCGAAAGAGCTGACAGAGCTTGTAATAATATCTTACAAGGAAGAGTTGTAATACTAGTCAATGGCAGTCCTTACGCTCTTATTGCACCAGCTGTACTAGTTGATTTTCTTTCTTCTCCTGAAGATAACAATATACAATATCAATATGGAAATCTTGCTAGAATAATACGTTGCCTTGCATTCTTTGTAGCTATGTTTTTACCATCATTTTATATTGCAATTACTAATTTTCATCAAGAACTCTTACCTACTGATATCGTATTTGCAATAGCATCAATGAGAAGGTCTATTCCTTTCCCTATTATATTTGAATTATTAATAATGGAAGTTTCTTTTGAATTAATTCGTGAAGCAAGCTTACGTGTTCCTTCTCCAATTGGTGCTACTATAGGTATAATAGGTGGCTTAATTCTTGGTGAAGCGGCTGTATCCGCAAACCTAGTCAGTCCACTATTAATTATTATTGTTGCTATGACTGGTATTTGCTCTTATGCTATCCCAGACTTTTCTCTAAATTTTACTATACGTTGTTTTAGATTTATTTATCTAATTTTAGGATATACAGCAGGTTTTTTAGGAATCAGTTTAGGTATATTTATACAACTTATTCTCCTTTCTAATTTGCAATCTTTTGGAGTATCTTATTTCTCTCCATATATTCCTATAGGCAACAAAAATGCAGATTTATCATTCTTAATGAAACCTGTATGGCAACGTGAAAAAAGGAGTTCCTTCTTAAATACTAAAAGACCAAGACAAGAAAAAAGAATAAGTATGAAGTGGAAAAAAAGATAAAGGAGTTTTAAAATGAATTTCAAAATTGGAAAATTCCAAGCCATATCTTTAATTTTAATAGTTATGGTAAATAAAATTTTATTAAATCTTCCAAAAGAAGTAATTAAACAATCAAAAACTGGTGCTCCAGTTACAATTATATATGTTGGTATCATAGCAATACTAATCGCATTATTAATAAGTTTCCTATTTAAAAAATTTCCTGATGAAGATATTATAGATATTTCAGAATTTGTTGGAAACAAACCTCTTCAGATATTAATTGGATTAATATTCATCGTGTTATTTTCAACTATTATAATAACTGTAATATATGAATTTACTAACCTTTTACAAGTAATTTATTTTCCAACAACACCTGTATATTTGCTCCTATTAGCATTCTTTATATGTATGGCAGTTGCTAATCATGTTGGATTTAAATCTATTTTAAAAAGTAATAGTATTGTAGTAATTCTTATGTTATTAAGCTTAATCGTTATATTTTTTGGTACAGTAAAAAATTTAGAAATTGCAAGAATTTATCCTATTTTAGGAACTAATATATCTAATACCTTTTTAAAAGGAACTGAAAATCTTTTTGCTTATAGTGCTCTACTTTATTTATTCTTCTTATCTCCTCTTCTAAAAAATAAAAAAGATTTTAAAAAGATAGCATTAATATCAACTTTAATTACTGGCTTATTCTTACTATTTACTACCACAACGTTATTAACAATTTTTCCTTTTATTACTCACAGTGAAGAAGTTTTATCTATGTATTTATTAACAAGATGTATAGAATTTGGTGACTTTTTGCAAAGAACAGATGCTGCATTTATATTACTATGGATTATATCTGCATTTTCATATTTAAGTGTTTCATTAAACTTTATAAATCATATTTTTGGAAAATTAACCAATTGTACAACCTCAAATAGCTATTCATATTCTTTTCTAGGAATTCTTTTTGGATTACTAATACTTTTTCAAAATCAGTCATTTTTCAAATTCTTAGAAACTACTTTTTATAAATATTATATTTGGGGAACTCTTATCTTAAGCTTATTAATTTTAATTATAGGAAACTTTAAAAGAAAGGAAACACAGTCTAGATGAAAACAAAACTACTTGTAATAACATGTATTTTAAGTTTATTTATTGCCTTTACTAATTCATATGATGCTAGAGAAACTGAAGAATTATCTTATGCCATAGCAATTGGATTAGATATATCCGACTCTCCTGATGAACCTTTAGCTCTAACATTGCAAATTGCTAAACCTGATTCATCTGACGGATCTGGAACCAAAATTACAACAGAATCCAAAACTGTAACTTGTAATTCTTTTAGTTTAGGAATGGCAATGTTAAATTTAGAAAATATTAATGAAATAAATTTATCGCATTGCACTGCAATAATAATATCTGAAGAACTTGCCAAACAAGGCATTGAAGATTTTATAAATACTTTAGCCAATGATGTTGAAATCAGACCAACATGTAATATATTAATAAGTGAAAGCAAAGCATCTGAATTATTAGAAAAAGCATCTTCAATAGAAGATATATCTGCTAAATTTTATAATTCATTTATAAACTCAGCTAAAATCACTTCATATGTAACCACATGTCCTTTAACAGATTTTTATTCTAGTCTACATGGAGACATAAAAGCACCAACAGCTATTTATACCTTTACCAAAGGCGATACTATTGAAAGTATTGGACTAGCTGTATTTAAAGATTATAAAATGGTAGGAAAATTGTCAGGATTAGATACATTTTGTTTTAATATATTAACAAATGAATTCCAAGAAGCTACAATTGAAGTATATAACCCAGAAGATCCTGATATTCCATTAAGTATAAGTTTATCAAATTCCAAAGATAAAACCAAAACAAAAGTAACTTTAGAAAACGGTATTCCTAAAATAACTTGTGAAATATCTTTAAAATCTAGTATTTTATCTGCCAATGAAAATTATGACTATTCTTCTGAAAATGCTAAACGTGAAGTCGAAGCAGAAATCAATAAATTTATCAAAGACTCTTGTACAGACTTTTTAAATAGAACATCAAAGGAATATCAAAGCGACATCATAGGATTTCAAGGACAATTTAATAAAAACTATTTAACTCAAGACGAATTAGACAAACATAACTGGAATGAATTATACCCTAAAGCTGAATTTGAAATTAAACCAACAAATTACCTAATAACAGGATTTTTATTTTCAAAAGACTGAGACTATTAAAACTGAGACTGTTAAAGCTCTGCTTGTTACAGTCTCAGTTGTTCAATCGAGATTGAACTTCTTATATTAAAAAAAGATTTTTTACCTATATTTAAAGGAGATTTTTTTATGAGACTGGTAATTATATTATTTTGCATATATGGATTTTTAGAATCATCATCATATGCTATTTATGAATACAAACAAAATAAAGCAGGAGCAATATGCACTATAATACTTTCAACACTCCGGGCTTGTGTTACCCATATTTGCTATATTTATTTAACGTTATACTATAACAAAAGACGTAGAAAATATTTCTACGTCTCCCTTTATAACAAATTAAAATTTAAAAGCTTCAGGTAATAATTGATTAATTGTAAAACACTCTAATTTATTGTCATAATAATTATAAACTTTAAAATCGCTATTTACAAATTCAGACATAAATTGCCTGCAATAACCGCATGGCAAGCATTTTTCTGGTTCATCTCCTGGATTTCCACCAACAACTACTATATAATCGAAATCATATTCTCCTTCTGAAATCGCTTTAAGAAAAGCAACTCTTTCTGCGCAAATAGACTGAATTCCCTGATTATCAACATTACAGCCAGTATATATTTTTCCACTCTTCATTTTTAAAGCTACACCAACTTTATATATTTTGCAATGAGCATTATCTCTAGCTTTTAACGCTAATTTTATCTCTTCTTCCATACTAAACTCTCCCTATACTATTTTACATTAGTATATTCTAAAAAAATATTTTAATCTAGTAATTTAAAACAAAAAATACATTATGCTTAGCATAATGTATTTTTTTTTATTGTAATCCATATTTTTTCTTAAATTTATCAGCTCTACCACCAGTAGTTTCTCTTTTTAAGTTTCCTGTCCAGTATGGATGACATTTTGAACATATATCAACTTTCATATCTGGTTTTGTAGAATTTGTTTCTATTACATTTCCACAAGCACATGTGATAGTAGCTACTGTATAATTTGGATGTAATTCAGCTTTCATGTAATTCACCTCTTCCTTAATTTCTTAACAATATCTTTTATATATTAACACAACTTTTTCGTTTTTTCAATACTTTTTAGTCATTTTATAGATTGTACTTATTATTTAGATTTTTTCTCTATTTTACTTTCTTGATCTTCTACAGTTTCTTTTACTTGAGTAACAACATTATTTACTTTGTTAGTAACTGTGCTTTTTACATTTTCGTCAAATGAAAGTCTTTTAACTAATTTTGTAGTAATATTAAACAAACATGCTACAATTAATATAAAAAAGCCTATTTTTTTCCAACATTTTGCCAGCATCAGTTTACTCTCCTTTCAATAAAGTTACACAATACATTATAACTACAAAATACTTTTTTGTCAATGAATAGACCACATTCATACTTGTTTTTTATTTAAACTTTAGCATTCTTCTACTATAAGTTACATTCATGGTTGCAGCAACATTGATTGCTTCGGCAACGCTGTCAACCGAATTGGCTGTGCCCCATAGTGGTTATATGGCGGTAGGTGTTGCACAACTTGCAACACTCACCGCCATATTATTTTAATAAAGTTTTATACTCTAAACACATAAAACCACTTCTTTAAAATTTTATCTGTTTGACTTAAAACATTAATTTTTTCTATTTTTTCATTGGCTAATAAATTTGCTTCTCCCAATATATTATCACCACTCTTAAAAATAACTTTTCCTACTACTTGATCTTTATTAATTGGTGCAGAAATATTTTTATCTATAATAATTTCTTGCTCTACATCTAATTTATCATTTTTCTGACACATCATACCAAACGAATCTGAAAATCTTACTCCTACTGTATTTTCTTTTCCTTTATTAATTAATACATCTGTTACAAAATCATCTTTTTTAGAAAATTCTTTATATTGATAAGTAGTAAATCCATAGTCTAATAATTTTTTAGCGCAACTAAATCTATCTTTAGTAGTCGGTGCTCTCATAACAACTGCAATTAGAGAAAGTCCATCTCTTGTAGCACTAGCCGATAAATTAAACAAAGCCAGTGATGTAGAACCTGTTTTAAGTCCTGTTGCACCTTGATAATTTTTAATTAATTTATTTGTGTTAACCAACTCAGATTTTCCATCACGCAAGCTATCCATCCAGATTGTTGTATATTTAGTAATATCAGGATGATTTTTAAGTAACTCCCTAGACATTATTGAAATGTCATAACTACTAGTAACATGACCATCTTCATCTATTCCATGGCAATTCTTAAACACAGTATCATTCATTCCAAGTTCTTGAGCCTTTTTATTCATTTTTTCAACAAAAACATCTTCACTACCACAAATATGTTCAGCCATTGCCACAGTACAATCATTAGCAGAAACTACACAAATAGCCTTAAGCATTTCATCAACTGTAAGTTCTTCTGTAGTATCAAGCCAAATTTGTGAACCTCCCATACTAGAAGCTTCCTCACTACAACTTACTTTATCTTCATATGAAAGTCTACCACTATCTATCTCTTCCATAATCAAAAGAATTGTCATTACTTTTGTAACACTTGCAGGTCTTAATTGTTCATGCCCATTATGATCATATAAAATTTCACCGGTATCTTGCGAAATTAATACAGCGGATTCACAATTAAGCTCTAAAAAATTCTCACCTACTTCTCCACTACTTTCCACAACAGCACTTTCTGACCAAGTTGGAATTGTTAAATATGTTGCCATACATGTAGTTGATAACAATACATAAATACACAAAAAAGAAAAATATATTTTTTTATTCATAACTCATCTCCTATGTCCTTTTTTATAAAATATATTCTTCTCTTTCTTTTATATTAACTTTTATTTATAAAAATCTTTTTTCATTAACGAAACATCTAAATCTTGTGAAATTTCTTCACCTGCTCCATGTTCTGTAAACTGCCAACCTATAGTTCTTTTTTGTAATTTAGTGTTAGATGCTCCTGGTTGATTCGTATCAAAATACCAATATTTAGGCACTTTATATTCCTCTGGATAATACGCAAGCCAAAATTTCGTTTTTAGTTCACTTAAAAACAAATTAGCTGTTTGAGCATTTGAATATACAATAGTATCTATTTTCTCTTTTTTCAAATTATTGATAAGTTCTTGAACTAACGTATACCTTGTATTCCATATTGTATCTGCTCTGCCTTTTCCACCATGATTTTCAATGTCTAATGCTACTGGCAATACACAATTTTTTCCTTTATTATCTTTCAAGAAATTTTTAATAAAATCTACTTCTTCATCAATTTCTTTCGAATTAAGTGCTTCTTCTAAAAAATAAAATCCATATGGCACATTTAAATATTCACATGCTTCCACATACATTTGATAATTTTCATCTGTATAAAAATTACCCTTTTCACCATATCCTCTTCCTCCTGCTCTAATATACACATAGCTTATTTTATTTTCTAATAAAAACACTTCAAATTCTTTACTATCTTTAAAATTTTTATCTTTATTAAATTGGGATACATCAGAAACTAAAACTTTCTCAGAATTTATTTCTTTATAATAATCTACGTTTTCAGCCCTAACATATCCATTAATTTTTCCATCTACTTTAATCTTATACCACTCTATATCATAAGCTTCAAATTCATCTAAAATATATACATTTTCACCTTTTTCTAATAATTTAATTTGCCTTACATTATCCACTTCAGCTTTATTATAAAAAGGAACTTTATCACCAATTACTACACCATGAGTGGATGAATTTATTTCTTCTTGATTAACTTTTTCATAATGCATTTTTACGCCAAATAAAGCTAGTCCTATTACTACAATAAGTATTAATATTATAATAATTAACAATATCTTTTTCTTCATTTTTTCTCCTAAATAATAATCATCTATCTAATTTTAACATTTCATTATAAAAACTGTCTACAAAAAAATACAATATAAATTAAACTTCTCTTTATTGTTTACATAATTTATGATATAATACTACTATTAAGAATTTTGGAGGTATTTCGAATGAAACCACGTGCAGTAATAACACGCTTTGCACGGATTATATCAACTTCAAGGCTCCCTGATAAATATAAAGTATCAACTAGTTGCCTTAAAGATATTGATCCACAAAGCATAGGACCAGCAACTCGTAAATTTTACACTGATGTACTTTCGATAGGACTCAGCTGTGAACATGAATTAGGAAACCTGCTTATCTATCCTTTAAGATCACTAAACATATACATTTTGTCAATTAATGGTAAAAGCGAAATTATTAGCTCTAACCAAAGATTGTATAAAATGCTCTGCAAAAAAGGATTTATCACCGCATCAACAGACACACAAGCACTATTTCGGGAATATGCCACTCTGGATTTCTATAAGATCTCTCAGCACATTTCTAATTCCCAAATTAAGCAACTTCATGTAGATGACTATTTTATTAGTGACAGCGATATTTTCTTTCTCTATACACACGATAAAATGAATCATTTCGCATTTATTCCCTGCCGGTTCGAAAATAAAACCGTAATTGAAGCATTTTTTAAAACCACTTCAATTACTGGCAAATTGCTTGAAGAATTTGATCAGTATAAACTCAGACAGATTTCTTCAGCCTTCAACGAGCCATCAGAAATAATTCAGGAGATTGCTGAACGTCTCAATTTATAGCACATCTAAAAAGCGAGGAAGCATACACTAATGCTTCCCCGCTCTTCTTTTTTAATATAAATAGTCCTATATATGCACATTTTTTTAATCCTACCCCTTGTTTTTTTTAACAAACTGTGTTATAGTATCTAATAGTCAGTTTAATAAATTAAATGGAGGTGCGTGAAGTCATGGCAAAATGTGCAATTTGTGATAAAAATATAAATTTTGGAAATCAATTAAGTATCACTCGTTCTCATATTAGTAAAAGATCTACAAGAACTTTTAAACCAAATTTAAGAACAGTTAAAGCTATAGTTGACGGTCAACCAAAAAGAATAACAGTATGTGCTAAATGCTTACGTTCTGGAAAAGTAAAAAGAGCATAGTATATATTAAAATAAATTGTGTGGTAAACATGCCACACTCTTTTTTTGTCTTTTTACCTTTCTAGTTACCTTTTATTCCAAAAATTAATTTTAAAAATCCTCGTAAAAATTTTGGAGATTTTTTTACAACAACCTTCATATATTTCCACCTTCTTTTCATATAAATTATTCTAGCAAGATAACCACATTATTCCTACTAAAATCATTGTAATTCCAATAATTACAAGCCACCAAGTAACAGGAAGTAATAATACCATTATCGTTCCTATACCAAAACCAATCAAACAAACAGCAATTGTCTTTTTTAACCCTCTTAACATTTTTTATCCCCCTATCCCTTTATATAATATATTATTTCGTGTATAATAATGTTCAATATTATATTAAAATAGGAAGTAAAATATGAAAACTAAAAAAGAAGCAAGTACAATATTAGAAATTTTAAGAAGAAATTATCCAGAAGCAACATGTAGTTTAGATTTTGAATCACCATTTCAAATAGTAATAGCTGTTATGTTATCTGCTCAATGTACTGATGAAAGAGTAAATAAAACTACACCTCTACTATTTAAAGATTACGGAACACCAGAAAAATTAGCAAAAATTGATTTAAAAAAATTAGAAGAAATTATACATCCTTGTGGCTTTTACAAAAATAAGGCAAAAAACGCATTAGCTTGTAGCCAAAAGATTGTAAATGATTATAATGGAATAGTTCCAAATAATATGAAAGATTTAATGAGTTTGCCTGGCGTTGGTAGAAAAAGCGCAAATGTAATCATGTTAGAAGCATTTCATGATGCTCAAGGAATTGCTGTAGATACTCATGCTCGTAGAATTTCAAATAAAATAGGCTTTTCAAAAGAAAATGATCCAGAAAAAATTGAACAAGACTTATTAAAACAATTTAAAAAAGAAGATTGGGTTGACGTAAATCATCTTTTTGTATGGCATGGCAGATATACCTGTATTGCTAGAAACCCCAAATGTGAATCATGTCCTCTAACTTCATACTGTAATGAATATAAATGTTATAGAACAAATCTGAAAAATCTTTGATTTTTCAGTAAATTTGTTCGTGTGCCAAAATTGTTGATACTGTTAAGCTTTAGCTATTACAGTATCAGTATGTCAATATTTGAAAAATATTGACTACTTAATTTTGCGTACAATGTTTTTATGTTATATAGTATATATAACATAAAAACACATATAATACTATTAAAGAGGTGTATGTAATTTGACAAATATTAAATGTTCGTATGACTGTATTTTTCAAATAAGTGGTTTTTGCAATTATGAAACAATACAAAAAAAAGAATTAAACTCAGAAACTGATTGCATATATTACGAAAAAAGACACGTTTAAACAAAACGTGTCTTTCTTATTTATTTATTTTTTGTAAAACAATTTTTTATTGATATTCCTAATCCTGTAATCAACCATATAAATGCGATTAAACCTCCTACAATAGGAATTTGATATATAATCCAGTTAATTACTGTAATAATTGCTACAGAAATAGGTAATTTTAAACTTGTCTTTTTATCTGAAATAGCCTTTGCAATAGCTATATTAGTAATCGCATTAGATATAACAAGAATAAGCATTAACAATAATAATGCTGCAAATACTACTGAAGTAAATACATGTAACATCAATAATGCTACTAATATAATTGGAATTAAAATTATTGCTGCAATTCCTAATCCAAAAGAACTTACTGACAAGTTCTTTTTAGATTTTTCTATTACTGTTGGTAAGTATTTCATTATAACTATAAATACTGCCATTACTAATATAAAATATCTAGAAAAATCTAAAACCTTTTCAACTACAATATCTATTACTTGCTTTTTCTCTTCTACGTATTTAGAAAAATTAGTGTTTGTAATAACTGCTGATTCTGATATTACTGCTTCTTTTTCTGAAACATAATTTAAATTTCCTAATACAACAGTTTTATCTTTAACTTCCATATTTTCTACTGTTACGTTTACACTTCTATAACAAGTACCATTTAAACTAATATGATCAGCTGCAATATTTACATTATACATAACAGTAGCATTCTCTCCAAATACCATATCTTTAACAAATGCAAACATTTCTCTTGCTACTTTACCATCAAATTCTACATTTCCAGCAAATATAAATACATTTCCATTTAAATTAGCTTCATTTGAAATTTTTAATTTACTAGCAGTTACAAATAAATCTCCATTAATAGTTACATTTTTTAATTCGACTGTTTCTCCACATAAAAATGTGTTTCCGTTTATAACTTCACTATCTTTGATTATGTCTTTTGCAAAACTATAATCATTTTCTTCTAAAATGTTTTTAGCATTAATATATAATTCTTGTTTAATTTCATCTACACCAACAGTATTTTCTTCTACAGGTATCTCATCATTTATAGGCATTATTCCATCGTCTTCGGTAGGTGTTTCTACAGTTCTAGGCATTATACGATTTTCTACTGGTGCTTCTTCATTTATTAGCATAATACCATCATTATCATCTGCTAAAACTACATTAAAAATAGTTGTAATAAGTAAAATAAATACACCTATACTACATAATATTTTTTTTCTCATTTACTCTTTTTCCTCCTCAATATATTCTTCTCTAAGGCTTCTAACAGCCTCAGCATAATTATCAGAATTTAATATATATTTTCCAGCTACTAAAATTGTAGCTCCACTACTTACAGCATCTCTACAGGTGATGTTATTTATTCCACCATCTACTTCTATGTCAATATCAAAGTCATTGTCAACACAATAATTTTTTAATTTCTCTATCTTTCTTAATACTTCTGGTATAAATTTTTGTCCTCCTCTTCCTGGAATCACAGACATCAATAAAACCATATGAATATATGGTAAATAATCGTATACCTTTTCTATACTAGTATCAGGACTAATTGCAATACCTGCTTTAATACCATTTTCATTTAAATATTTAATATTATTTAAAATCTCTTCTTTATCTTTACATGCTTCTAAATGAAATATAATTCTATCTGCTCCTTGATCTATAAAATAATCAAAGTATTCTCTTGGATTTTCTGTCATTAAATGAACTTCCCTTGGCGTCATACAAACTGTGTTAATTTTTAAAGCAAAATCTTTCATCTTTTTAATATTATTATTATCTACAAATTTTCCGTCATTTACATCAAGATGAAAATAATTAATTTTTGCAGTTTCTACATTATAAAAATAACTAACTGCATCTTCTTCTTCAACATCTAAAAGCGAAATCGCAATTTCAGTCATTGTTTTTCTCCTTTATTATTAAACTTAATATAAAATTAAGGCATGATATTAATTCATGCCCTAAATATCTTTTATGGAAAAGCTAAAGAAGTTTGAGTATTAAAATCTATATCTTTAGTCTTTCTAGTAACTCCGTCAATTACTAATGAAACTGACATATTTCCTTTTCCCTCTATTGAAATTTGTGGGCTCGTTGTTACATCATAAGTTCCACCATAATTATTATTTCCAACTTTCAACTCTACTTTAGCTGTTGTAACTGAAGGTGTAGTATTATTTTCATTATCAGGATCTGTTGGTGTATTAGCTTGAGGTTGAACATATTTTGATAAATCTACTGTAACTATAGCTGTTACTGTTTTTTGAACTTTGTTTACTGTAATAGTAATTATTTCTCCCTCATCAGCCTTATTTTTTCCAACAATATCTTGTTTTAAAACAATTCCATCTGATTTATTAGTATCTTCTGTATATTCCATTCTAACAACAAATCCCGCATTTTCTAATGCTATTTTAGCAACATCTGATGCTTGACCAGTTGTATCTGGAACATCTAATTTGTCACTACCTGTACTTACTGTAAGTGTAATTTCTTCATTATCATTGAATTCTATTCCTTCTTGAATAGTTTGTTTAATTATTAGCCCTTCTTTTAAGCTTTCACTAGGTTCTTCAAGATATTTTACTTCTCCTAAATATCCTAAATCTTTAAGCATTTGTTCAGCTTCTTCTTTAGTTTTTCCAGTTAAATCAATCATTTTTAATTTTTTAGGTTCTTTAGCTTTTCTAACATATATAGTAATTTGATCTTTAACTTTTATCTTATAATTTGTTTTATATGGTGGATCTTGTTTAACAACTTGACCTGGTTCAACATTTTCACCATTATAAGTTTCATCTTCAATATATTCTACTTTTAAACTATTTTTCTTTTTAAACTCAGTTTCATTATAAACACTTATTGCTTGTGCTTCAGTTAATCTTTCACCATTTGAATTTTTAACTAAATTCGGAATTTGTGCATCATCTGATTTAGTTAAATTCATAAATAAAATTGTTCCCCCCAAAGCAACAGAGAATAAAATAATTGCAATTAGCACAAAAGAAATAATAACATGATCCTTTAAAAAGCCAATTAATCCTTTTCTCTTTCTCTTTGGTTTATCATACTCTTCATCATCTTCTTCATCATCGTCGTAGTCTTCTTCAGAATCTTTTATTTTGCCATCTATATCATAAAGAGTATTAAGCTTTTGTGTTTGTAATGTATCAAATTTTTTATTTAATTTAACAAAATCATCATTTGGCCTTTTTAATGCTGTACTTAAATCTATAAGCATATCTGTAGCATTTTGATATCTGTCTTCTGGTTCTTTTTGCATTGCTTTTAATATAATATTGTTAACACTAATTGGTATTTGTGGATTTAATTTTTTAGGTTCAATTGGATCATCTTGAACTTGCATTAATGCCACTGAAACTGGTGTATCTGCATCAAAAGGTACTCTACCAGTTAACATCTCATACATTACAACACCTAGTGAATATATATCAGATTTTGCATCCGTATTTCCACCTCTTGCATGTTCAGGTGAAAAATAATGCACTGAACCTATAGTTGTTCCAAAAGCTGTAATTGTCGAATTTGATACAGCCTTAGCAATACCAAAATCAGTAACTTTTGCCATGCCATCTTCTGTAATTATTATGTTATGTGGTTTTATATCTCTATGTATTAAATTATTTTTATGAGCAGTTTCTAATGCAGATGCTATTTGAATTGCGATATTTACTGACCATTTCCAAGATAATTTGCCATCTTCTACTATAATTTCTTTTAAAGTTTTACCTTGAATAAGTTCCATTACTATATAATAAACATCGCCTTCATTGCCTACATCATATATTGAAACAATATTTGGATGTGTCAAACTAGCAGCTGTTTGTGCTTCAGACTTAAATCTTTTAATAAATTCTATATCTGTAATAAATTCTTCTTTTAATACCTTAACAGCAACAAATCTGTTAAGTACGTGGCATTTTGCTTTATAAACAGTTGCCATACCACCATTACCTATTTTTTCTAGTATTTCATACCTATTAGCAAGCATTCTTCCTATTAGATTCATTTCTTTATCTCTCCTTAATTTTAAAAAGATATTTAAACTTTTGTTTAAGTCTAAAGACCTTATCTATTATCAATAACAATAACAGATATATTATCAAGGCCTCCAGCCTCATTAGCTTTATTAACTAATATTTCAGTAGTATCTTCTAATGCTTCTTTTGATAATATAGTATCAAGTATATCATCCTCCCTTATCATATTAGTTAATCCATCTGAACACATTAAAAGCACATCATTTTTATTTAGCATTGTATAAAGTAAATCTGGCTTAGCTACTTTATCAGTACCTAGCGCCTTTATAAGCAAATTCTTTTTAGGATGATTATATGCTTCTTCCCTAGTTATCTCACCATCTTGAATTAGTTTTTCAACATAGCTATGATCTGTAGTAATCTTTTTCATCTTATTTTTTCTGATTCTATAAATTCTACTATCACCAATATGTCCAATATATACCTTATTCTTATATATTAATAAAACTTCTAAAGTAGTACCCATATCTTGAAGTTCTTCGTCTTGTTCTGACTCTTCATAAATTGCAGAGTTAGCAAAATCAATTGAATCATCAATTAAATCCAAAATTGATTCTTTATCTTTTGATATAGCATCAAATTTTTCAGTTATATACTTTTCAACAGCTGTAACTGCTACTTTACTCGCTATTTCGCCACCTTTATAGCCTCCCATACCATCTGCCAGTATATAAAGATTTAATCCTTTATCATTATTTTCAGACACAAGTAAACTATCTTGATTCATATTTCTAGCTTGACCTACATCTGTTTTAGTAAATACCTTCATCATCTACTCCTTTTTTAATTCTGCTCTTCTTAACTGTCCACAAGCCGCATCAATATCTGATCCAAGCTCTCTTCTTATCGTAGCTACAATTCCGTTATCATTTAGATAGTCTCTAAATTTGATAATATTATCATTTGTACTTTTGGTATATTTACCATTTTCAATTTTATTGATAGGAATTAAATTAACATGACAAAGCATTCCTTTTAATAATTTAGTCAATTCTTTTGCATCACCTAAATTGTCATTATTATCTTTAGCTAGTGCATATTCAAAAGAAATTCTTTTATTTGTTATTTTTATATATTCCTTACATGCTGTAATTAATTCTTCAATTGGATACATTTTGTTTACAGGCATCATTTCACTTCGCTTATTATTATTACTACTGTGTAATGATACTGACAATGTACATTGAATATTTTCTTTTGCTAATCTATATATATTAGGAACTAATCCACTTGTAGAAATACTTATATGTCTCGTTCCAATATTAAGTCCTTTTGGATTATTTATAATACTTATCGCCTTTATAACATTATCATAATTATCAAGTGGTTCTCCAATTCCCATAAATACAATATTAGAAATGCGTACATTTTCTTCTCTTTGTACTGCTAAAATTTGTTCTACAATTTCCCCCGCTTCTAAACTCCTTGAAAACGGAATTCCAGTTGAAGCACAAAATTTGCATCCCATTTTACATCCTACTTGAGAAGATACACAAATTGAATAACCAAATTTATATTGCATTAAAACAGATTCAATAGCGTTTCCATCCAAAATATCAAAAAGATATTTTTTAGTTCCATCTTTTGATTCTAGTTTTTTTATAATCTTGAAATTATTGATAGTGTATTTTTCGTTTAAAACTTCTCTGAATTCTTTAGAGATATTTGTCATTTCTTCAAAGCTTTGAACATTCTCTTGATGAAGCCATTTAAAAATCTGCTCTGCTCTAAAAACTTTTTCACCTAAAGCTATCATTTCATTTTTAAGTTCATCTAGTGTAAAGCTTTTTATGTTACTCTTCAAAAAAGTTCCCCCAATTCTGTGTATTATATAGGTTTGTTATACCATATACAGATTTTTTTTTCAATAGTTTTAATATAAAACATTAAAGCATAAAAAATCTTTATGTATAAGGGCTTTACCTAACATAAAGATTTTTTATTACTATTTATCTATATTTATTTTTTCTTTAATAATATACTCTGGTCTTCCTTTACTTTCATCATATATTCTAGAAATATATTCTGACATAATCCATAAAGAAAATAATTGCACACCAGCGAAAAATGTTATACATACCATTATAGAAGTCCAGCCATCAGCTAAATTGTTCCAATTCAATGCATATGATAAAATAGAATATATTAATATTATCATTGACAATAAAATTGAAAAAATTCCTAATCCTCCTACTATTTTTAAAGGTTTAGTAGAAAAGCTTATTATTCCATCTTTTGCTAATTTCATCATTTTCTTAAATGGATATTTTGTTTCGCCAAACTCTCTTTTGGGTCTATCATATAAAAATTCTTTTTGCTCAAACCCTACCCAACTAAACAAACCTCTTAAGAATTTATTATGTTCTGGTAAATTGTTTATAACATCTATCACGCTTCTATCAACCAATCTAAAATCTCCTGTATTCTTAGGTATCTCTACTTCAGACATTGCATTTAAAAAACTATAAAACATTTTAGCTGTTAATAATTTAAATGCTGATTCACCTTTTCTGGTATTTCTCTTTCCGTAGATTACTTCATATCCATCTTCCCATAATTTAAGCATATCTGGAATTAATTCTGGTGGATCTTGTAAATCTGCATCCATAATTACAATAGCATCACCAGAAACTTCTTTAATTCCTGCTGTTACTGCTGATTGATGCCCGAAATTTCTAGAAAAAGAAATAATCTTTACTTTATTATTTTTATTTGCTATTTCTTTTAAAATTGATAATGTTTTGTCTTTACTTCCGTCATTAACAAAAATTATTTCATAATCATATTCTTTCTTTAGTTTCTCTAATACAGAACTTACTCTATCATAACAAATTTGAGCAACCTCTTCTTCGTAATACATTGGTATAACTACAGATACTTTTTTCATTTTACATTACTCCTTTTATTAAACATCTTTTTCTGTTTCTTTAACAATATATATAGGTCTGTTTTTAATCTCCATATATTCTTTAGACATATATTGTCCCATTATTCCTAAACAAAATAATTGAATACCACTTACAAACAAGACAACACAAATCATTGAAGGCCATCCTGCTACTGGATCACCATATATGCAAGTTCTAATTATAATAAATATAATCATTAAAAAAGCAATCATACAAAAAAACATACCTGCTAATGTAGCTATAAGTAGTGGTGCAGTTGAAAAAGCTGTAATACCATCTAATGCATATATAAATAATTTTCCAAAATTCCATTTAGTTTTTCCAGCTGCTCTTTCTACATTATCATAAGCAATCCATTTTGTCTTAAATCCTACCCAACTAAAAATTCCCTTTGAAAATCGATTATATTCTGTAACTTGAAGTATACTATTTACCATTTGTCTAGTCATAAGTCTATAATCTCTAGCACCATCTACTATCTCTGTTTTTGTAAGTTTATTTATAATTTTATAAAATAGTTTTGAAAAGAATGAAATTATAAAGTTTTCTCCTTTTCTTGTTTTTCTTTTTGTAGCAACACAATCATATTCTTTTTTTAATAACGTTTCATACATTTCTGGAATTAATTCCGGTGGATCTTGCAAATCCACGTCCATAATAGCTACATAATCACCTGTAGATTCTTTTAATCCTGCATACATCGCCGCTTCTTTTCCAAAATTTCTTGAAAATGAAACAAATCTTACTCTATTATCTTTTTGAGAATATTCTTTTAATAATTCTATAGTTTTATCTACGCTTCCATCATCTATAAAAATATATTCAAATTCGGCATCTACTTTTGATGATATTTCAGTTATTCTATCATAAAAAATTTTTATTACTTCTTCTTCATTATAGCAAGGTACAACTATTGATATTTTATTCATATGCATCCCTTCTTTATTTATTTTTAAATTCATTCATATAATAATATTCTATTTTTAAATACTCATTTAATCGACTTTGATTTTCTTCCAATAAGTCTTTAGTTACACTACCATCTTGGTAATAGACATCACCACTTATTACTGGAATATATTGTTTTATTTCATTTGATGCTTTCATAAACTCATTTCCTCCATACCCTGCAATTTCAAAAAATTCGTTCATTAAATAATTAGGACTAACCGTCTCTCCTTCACCTATAAAGTTATTTTTTAATATTTTTTTAGCAGACTCATTTGCCCAAATAACATATGGCGTACAATAATAGTTGTTAAATCCTTCCTCTGTTGAAATATCAAAATTAATATCTAGTGCGTCATATACCGTGCCTAAACTTGGATTATGATCTCCAAATAATATTACTACTACAGGTTCTCCCCTATTTTTTAATTTTTGAAGCATAATATATAATTGATTTCCTGTATCTTCTATACCATAAAAATAATTATTTATAATATTGTACTCTTCTTCAGAAAATTTTTTATCTCTAACAATATATGTACCTCCATTTAAGTAAGTCGAACCATATGGTAAGTGATTTTGATATGTAACGGAAAAACTAAAATAAGGATTAATATTATTTCTCCTGTGTTCCGTATATAAAGTTATTATATCGCTCAATAATATATTGTCTGGAGTATGATAATATTCTTTAGCTGTTAAATTATATCTATTCTCGTTAAAATAATATCTATCAAATCCAATATTAGAATTAACTAAATTTCTACTATAAAACCAACCTTCTGCTGGATGTGATCCTTCAACAGTATATCCTTGTTCTTTAAAATAACGAACATATGAATTAGTTTCTTTTCTAAAATTAGGTATATTTGATGCACCTGACAAAAACTTTCTTTCCGTATTTATCGTTCCACCACCAAAAATAGATGTAACTATTTCACCTGATATAGATTCCTGCTGAATTTGATGAAAGTTTTTATATGGATCTTTTATAAATTTAATTTCTTCAAATTTTGAAAAATCATTATATGACTCTAGCATAATACTTATAATATTAACTTTTTTATTTTCATCTATATTAGAATACTCATAGCTTTCTAATTTTTTCTTAGCCTCTTGCTCGTTATATCCTTCAGGTGGAAACTGTTTTAGTTCTGTATAACTATGTAAAAAAGAATATATACCCCCTCTAGAAATATATTTATTTCTATCTGTCCACATTGCATTTTGAAAATTTTTATCATTTTTAGTTTTTTGATAAAACTCATCACTAAAATAATATTTGTTAGCCAGATTCATTCCTACAATAAGTAATAATACTAATAGTGTTATTTTAATAGCAACTCTTTTCCATAACTTAAGGTTATTTTCTTTTTTTCTTCTATCTATTAATATATACATTAAAACACTTACTACTATAAAAAATAATATATATGATAAAATCGTACTATTTAAAATTATTGAATAATCAAATTTTGTAGTAGCTGCTTCTCTTATTAATAAAATATCACCAATTAAAAAGTTATCATTTCTTATTGTCATTTTTACATAATTAATAATTGTAATTACATATGATAATAATGCTGTTACACCAAATGCAATACTAGTTTTTAATGTCAATGCATACATAAATATTGCAATAAATGCAATAGGCAAATAATTTAAGATAACAATCCAATTATTTTCAAAATAAGATTGATACATTACTTCACCTAATTCACCTACAGAATATTTTAGTGAAATAAACATTAAATTTACGCATAATAAAAGTAAAAATATCACCTTAAAAATATGACTTTTAATAACAATATCCGCAATTTTATTAACTCTATCTAAAATATTTTTTATTTTCTCTTTACGCATAAATTGCATAATATTAGATAATCCAATTGCTGCTAATATAAATATATAAGGTCTATATTGAAAATCATTCATATCCTTAGATACCAAAAATACATGCATTCCAAAAACTAATAAAGATAAAATCAGATATATACTTTTTTCACTTAATTCCCATTTTCTAAAAATGCATATAATCGCTAATATTATAACAATCGTCCAAATTGTCATACAATATTCATCTAAGAAATTTACTATATCATGTATTTCTAACTTAAGAATACCAACCTTTACTTCCTCATCATAAAGATACCCTAATATGCTATCATTTGAAAATTGATTCCAATAAAGTTTCTCATTTTTTTCAATTGTACTAACATTAAATTCAACATTTTGAACATTAAAAAAGTAATTTTGATAAGGTTCTTTAATATTTTTAGACTTAACTATTTGACTTTGTATAAAAGCAACTGAAAAAGTAATTGTAATAAAAGTTAATATCCATATTAAAAGTTTAAATGTTCCATTTTTCATAGATTCCTTTTTTATCATAATTTGTATTAATATAAATAATCCATAAACTAAAATAAAGGAAATACCTTCATGCATTAAAGCATTTGCTACACTTATAATAAAAGAAGCTATACCTAATTTAATAAAATCATTTTTAATTATATTTTCTTCAAATAATAAATTAAAAGCTAGTAATGTTAAAAATAAAAATATATATTGACTTGATAAAGTAGGAATATATAGTATAGGATTTAAAAACATAATACACAAAATTATACATATTTGAGCATATTTTTTTCCTACTATCCTATTTATTATTCTATACATTAATAATATTGATAATATACAGAACACTAAATTAACAAGCTTTATTTTAGCAGCTCCCATATACGGATTGTGTATTTGAAGTACTATCATTCCTCCAAGTGCCAATAACACAGCTACTGTACCAATTAAAAAGTGCTTATGCTTTATATCAAATTTATTAATTATATAAATTGTTATTCCAAATATTAAAACACCTGCAAAAATTCCCATTTTCTTCCCTATCTTTTTTTATTTTCCATATCTTTCGATAATTGCATCTGCTATTCTTTTGCTTGCTTTTCCATCCCCATAAGGATTTGAAGCCTTACTCATTTTTTCATATTCTTTTTTATCTTCTAATAACTCTTTTGTTAATTTATAAATATTTTCTTCATCTGTTCCTGCAAGTTTTAATGTACCAGCATCAATTCCTTCTGGTCTTTCAGTAGTATCTCTTAGAACTAAAACAGGTTTTCCAAGTGATGGAGCTTCTTCTTGAATTCCTCCACTATCTGTTAAAATTAAATATGATTTAGCTATAAAATTATGAAAATCTATAACTTCTAATGGATCTATTAGTTTTATTCTATCACAATCACCTAAAACTTCATTAGCCACATCTCTAACTTTAGGATTCAAATGAACTGGATATACCACCTTTACATCATTAAATTCATCCATAATTCTTTTTATTGCTTTAAACATACCTCTCATAGGTTCACCTAAATTTTCTCTTCTATGAGCTGTTAAAAGAATCATTCTATCATTTCCTATCCAATCAAAAATCTCGTTTGAATAATCTTCTCTTACTGTTGTTGCTAAAGCATCTATCGCTGTATTACCTGTAACATAAATTTTTACTTCATCTTTATTTTCTTTTAATAAACTTCTTTTGCTATTTTCTGTAGGTGCAAAATGCATATCTGCCATAACTCCTACCATTTGTCTATTCATTTCTTCAGGATATGGAGAATATTTATTCCATGTTCTAAGTCCTGCTTCAACATGCCCTATATCAATTTGATTATAATAAGCAGCTAAAGCTCCTGCAAATGTAGTTGTTGTATCTCCATGAACTAAAACTATATTGGGTTTAACCTCTTTTATAACTTCTTCTAAACCATATAATACTCTACTAGTTATATCACTTAATGTTTGTCCTTGTTTCATTATATCTAAATCATAATCTGGCTTGATATCAAAAACTTCTAAAACTTGGTCAAGCATTTGTCTATGTTGAGCTGTAACACAAACAATGCACTCAATCTCTTTTCTTGATTTTAATTCTTTTACAAGCGGAGCCATTTTTATAGCTTCTGGTCTTGTCCCAAAAACTGTCATTACTTTAATCATAGTTTTTCTCCTAATTCATTTTACTTTTTTCCAATATATATATAATATTTGCAAAAAATTTATTAAAATGTTTTATATAAAAAGCTTTTCCACCACTTTTTAAATATTTATTTTCTTTATAATCTGGAAATTTTTCATTAACCTTTTTCTTAGCAAATTCAATACCTTCATTGAATTTTTTCTTATTTTTTGATTTTGCTAATCTTTTTATATATGTTGCAAACATATATCTAACATACATATATTCTAGTTCTGCCTCATATTCATTATAAAATTTGTTCTGTTTATAATACTCTAATATATTTTCCATAACATTATTAATATCTATCAATTTATCAGAATATGTATATGTTATTGAATTTTCTCTCTGGTAATACTTGTAACCAGAATAATCGATATAACCAACACTATTTAAATTAGGTATAAGCTTATGTAGAAATAATACATCCTCAAACCAAGTATTAGGTACAAATAACATATTATCATCATCAAAAATTTCTCTTTTATAAATTTTGTTACATGCCATACAATACATATCAGTAAAATAAGCATTTCTATCATTTTTATTTAAGCTTTGTATATTTTCATTAATTCCTGATTTTATAGTCAACGTTTTATCTGGATAAATCAAGTCAACATCAAAAGCAACAATATCAAAAGGATATTCTTGAGTCTTATTCCAAAGTTTTTCTAAAAGTTCTGAATAAATTTCATCATCACTATCAACAAACATAACATATTTTCCAGTTGAATTTTTTATACCTACATTTCTTGTAACACTCAATCCTTGATTTTCTTGAGAAATAACTTTAATTAAATTTGGATAGTTATTTTTATATTCATTTAAAATATCTAATGTATTGTCCTCAGATCCATCATTAATAGCAATAATTTCTATATCTTTTTTTGTCTGATTTATCAATGATTCTAAGCAAGCTTTCAAATATTTTTCTGCATTATATGCTGGAACTATTATACTAATATCTATCATATTTTACCTTTCTTGAATTATTTTAAGAATATATTTTATATTACTTTTAAAAAATCTTTTCAATCTTTTAGGTTCTACTGTAATTCTATATAACCACTCTAAATGTGTTTTTACAAAGAAATTTGGTGCTCTCTTTTTGGTTCCACTTAACACATCAAAACTTCCACCAACCCCCATAAATATTCCTTTATCAAAATTCTCAATATTATTATATATCAAATTTTCTTGATGAGGAATTCCTAAAGCAACTAATATTATGTCTGGTTTTAATTCTTTTATTTTCTCGAAAACTTTTTGTTTATCTTCTACATAACCATCTTCATAACCTACTATATTTGCATTTGGATAATCTTTTTTTAGTACATCTACCATCTTCTCTATAACTTCTTTTTTGGCTCCAAATAAATATATTGATTTACTTTTTTCGTCCGCTAATTTAAATAAATATTTTGAAAGCTCAACGCCTGTAATCGTTTCTTTTAAATCATAATTAAATAAATTTGCACCTTTTATTACTCCTATTCCATCAGGAACAATAGTTACATTTTTATTACATAAGCATTTATCAAACTCTTCATTTTCATTTGCAATCATCAAAGTTTCTGGATTTGCTGTAACAATAAATGTTTTTTCATTAGTATCTACTTTATTTTCTAATTCTTTTAGAAAGTTCTCCTTTCCATTGGAATAAACTTTTGATATATATTTTTCTATTCCTGTTTCATCAATTTTTTCTCTATTTCTTTTGTATAAATTTGACACCATCATTCCAGTAATTAAACCTATAAATGAATTTATAAATACAGGTTCTAAAGCATGTCCTGCAAGATATGCTGTTACAAAAATGAGCATTAAAGATATTAAAAATGATATTTGCAATATATCCATCTTTTTCTTAAGTAATCTAATTAACTCATTGCATCCAGAAATTATTAATACTACCATAAAAGGTATTAAAAATATTAATATTCCAATAATTCCTAAACAATAGTATTGTGTAACATAATCTCTTTCAGGATATATTGGCATTTCACCTATTCCAACCCAATTATCTAATCGTCCATTTTTATTCTCTTTTATATCACTTAATATAAAAGTCTTTAATTTTCTAGAATTATTTCTTTCTTCAATATTAACATCTTTTATTATATGTACCCAAAAATCAGTATGTTCTAAATAACTATATACTCTATCTATCATATCATATGGAATTAATTCTTTTTGAAAATTTTCTTTAATAAAAATTCTATCTTCTGTATTATCAAACTCTGATAATTCTAAAGTTGGTACTTTCTTTTCTTCATCCACATATTTATTAACCCCTCCATCACCAACTTTTATTCTATTCTTAAATGGAGAAAATGTAAAAAATATACCGTATAAAACAACCAACACAACTATCATTATGCATTTATCTTTTACAATTTTTTTATTAAATAACATATATACTATATACATTAATATTGAAGCAATTAGCACTAAAATAGACCCATAAACAGAAATTCTAGTACTTATCAACAACATAGCTAACATTTGAAGAAAAGGTACAATAAAATAAATATCTTTCTTTTCCTTTAAAGCAATACATAATGTCAATGGTAACAATAAAATAAAAAATGCACTTAATTCATTTCCTGAAGAAAATAAGCCTCTTGATGTAAGCATTCTCCAATCAGTATATTCATAAGAAGAATCAAACCATTTTATAATATTAGCTGCAACTTTAGTATTATCTTCAAATGAATATGAAACAAAATCTATTCCCGCTAAATTTGTAACAATAATTATTAATGAAACTGTCATTATCGCTACTATTGTAACAATTTTCAATTCTTTATACCTAAAATTTAAAATATACACCAAATATACAACACAAACAGGTATAATATATTTTGAAATATACATTACATTAGCAATAATACCTTTGTTTATGCTTGTTCCTAAAAGCATTATATCAAAATTTCTAATATTTATAAACTGACATATAGTATATCCCCCATATACTATCATGGTAACAATAAAAATTTTTGTACTTTTTCTCTTTAAATTATTTAAAATTGCCAACATTACAATTATTGCCAATAAGAAATATCTTATAACGGTACCAAGTGACATTCCACCTATTATAAATTTACCATTTTTAGACCATGTTATAATTAATTCTAATATTGGTTGTATAGCTAGAAAAATTACTAGTAACCATTTATTGATTTTATTTATTTTTTCTGCATTCATTTTCTCTCTCCTATTTTTAGATTTTGTCAAATAATTCATTTATATTATTAATTATTAATTCATTATCATATTTATAATTGTCTAATTCTTTCTTCAAACTTATAATTTTCTTTTCATTTAATAAAAGCTCTTTCATTTTCAAATAAAAATCTGTTTCATCATTTCTAGTAACAATCCCACCTTTATTATTTAAAATTTGCCTTATTCCAGCTACATCTGTTGCTAAACAAGGAACATGTAATATCAACGCCTCAATTACAACAGTAGGCAATCCCTCATATCTAGAAGATAATAAAAACATATCTGCAGATTTTACATATGGATATGGATTTTCTTTTCTTCCACAAAGAATAAAAACACTTTCCATAGAATTTTCTTTTACTAGCTTTTCTAATTTCTCTCTTTCACTACCTTCTCCAATTAAATATATTTTAAATTTAAATTCTTCATCTCTAAGTTTTTTAGCCACATTAAAAAGCATTTCATAATTCTTAGAATAATCTAATCTTCCAACAGAAATAAAATTTAATTGTTTGTCATCAAATTCTACATCTTTCTTCATATTAGACTTTAACAATATTTCTTCATCATCTATAACATTTTGAATAACTCTAATATTCTGAACCCCATATTTTTTTTCATATGATTCTGCTACTTTATCTGAAACCGCAATACACACATCCATAGAATTTGTAGCTATCTTCATTTTTTTAAAATATCTTGCTGAATAATCTTTTATTAATACATCCGAATGCATCCAAGCAATTTTTCTTTTAGAATCTCCAAATGACGTATATATATATGGAAATCCATCTCCAAAAGCTATTTCAATATCATACTGTTTTTTCAAAGTCCTATTTCTATCTTTTAGTATTTTTTTCTTTATAAATCCTGTTTTTATTGAAAAAGCAAATAACATCTTTTTCATGATTTTAACTACATTTTTTTCTTTCAATAATTTAGTTATACTTTCATCAACTAAACTCAATTCAGTTCCTGCAATTAACAAGTTAACTGTTTCTGGATAATTAATTTTCATATCTTCATAATAATGTAAAACTAAAAGTTCTACATCATATTTTGAATAATCTAACTTATTTAACAAATTTGCTAATACTTTGGTTACACCACCCATTTTTAAATTATCTACAACAAATAATACGCTCTTTTTCAAAATATACCTCTATTTTTTTAAAATCCTTTTTAACAAATTAATTTTCTTGCTATATGCTAAAATACAAAAAATTTTATATTTAATATTCTGTATTTGAAAATATTTATTTTTCTTCCATTTTGGAAAGTTTTTTCTCATAATTTCTGAAATCTTAATTATTTCTGAATATCCTTCTTCATAATCTAAGTATCTTAAAACAGCTCCATGCAAAAGATGCTCTATGTATAAATATTCTAATTCCTCTTTATATTCAGTATTTTCTAAACTATTTTTTAAAGAATTCATAACAAAAAAAATATTTTGTAATTTTGAATTATATTCTTTTTGCCTCATCGTAGAATTATTATGAATTACATAATGATATAATTTATCTTCTATAAAACATACCTTCTTTGTATATAAAATTAATCTAGGAATTAATTCTAAATCCTCATAAATATAATTCTCTACAAACTGTAAATTATTTTCAATTAGTATACTCTTTCTTATTATTTTATTAACCGAAGATGTTTCACATAAAATATATTTCTTGTCATCGGAAACATCCGTAAATTTATAATAATTACTTGATTTTTTAGTACCATCTTCTAGTTCTTCTTCTAATTCAAATGAAAGAATATCATAATCATTTTCATTGGCACACTCGTACACTTTTTGACAAGCATCTAGCTCTAAGTAATCATCACTATCTACAAAGAAAATGTATTCTCCTTCTGCCTTTTTTAAGCCCAAGTTTCTCGCTGATGCTTGTCCCATATTTTTCTGATAAAAGTATTTAAATTTATCTGGATATAATTTTATATACTCATCTACTATTTTTTTAGAGTTATCTGTACTTCCATCATCAACTAATATAACTTCATAATTTTTCATAGTTTGATTTGTCAATGAATCTAAACATTTACTTAAATATTTCTCAGAATTGTAAATCGGAACTATACAACTCAAGTTTACCATAGTAACTCCTTTCAATTAATGCAACATTCTTGCTTTAACCATATTCACTAACCTATCTTTTAAATAAAACACAAATTCGTCTTTTAATAAAAGCAAAGAAATTCCATATGTAACCATTCCTATAAATATCTGAATAGTTACAGATAATACCCCTGTAACTCCTAATAAATAATTAATTCCATATGTTATAATTACCATAACCATTGTAGCTATAAAATTATTTTTGATACATTTTATCATATCTCTAATTCTAAATATATCTCTTGCATAAAAAATTTGAATTGCAGAAACAGAAAATTCAGCTAATACAGTACTTATTGATGCCCCAACTGCTCCAAATTTCCAGATAAATATTAGATTAAATATAAAATTAATTATTGCACCGACTGTTACTGAAATTGTATACTCTTTTTGCTTTTTAGTAGGTAATAAAATTTGATAACCTAAAATATTACTTATAGCTATAAAAACTACTATCGGTGAAATTACTGGTATTAAAATAGCTACCTTTTCATAACCTTTACCAAAAAAAATAGGTACAAATTCCTTAGAAACTAAAATTATCCCCGCCATAACAGGAAAAGCTAATAAAAAAGTAAAATTAAAAGATCTAAACAAATACTTTTTAAATTGTTCTTTATCTCCTTTAGCATATGTATTAGCCATTCTTGGCACCATAACAGCTCCTAAAGATGTAACTATAGTAAGTAATAGTCTTATAATTTTTTGAGCTTGTTCATAATATCCTACCTCTGATTTTTCACCCCAGATTTTTCCAATCATTGTTCTGTCTAGAACAGTATATACTTGTATAGCTATTTGAGGTATAAACAATGAAATAGCAGGTTTAATATGTTTTAATATGTTTAACTCTGATAACTTTATTTTATCTAAAAATTTCCTTAAATACATCCATAAAGATAAATTTCCAATCAAATTTGCTAAAGTTGCTATAAGAATATATTTAAATAAATCTGCAGGCGACTTTATAAAAACAAATATTGATATTACAAAAATAATCTTAACAATAGAATTTCTTACAACTGTTTTCTTAAATTCCTCCATCCCCTGAAAAAACCAGCTAATATCTAAAGCTTGACTAATAAGTTCTATCGTTAATATTGTATAATACATTCTATATTGATTTGATCTAACATATGTTAATCCAAAAATTATAAGGGAAATCCCCATAGTTATAAATCTCATCAATAATATTTCCCCAAAAACTATGGTTCTTTTCTTTTTATCATCTTGCAAATATGCTATTTCCCTTTGTCCATACATTGATACACCTAAAGAACCAAATAGAACAAAATATGTAGCAATAGATAATGTATAACTATAAATCCCTATTGCTTCTGCACCTAAAGTTCTAGATAAATATGGAGTTGTTACTAATGGTAAAACTATTACTAAAATCTGATAAAATAAGTTATATATATAATTTCTAGATATACTTTTATTGTTCATTAGTTTATTATTCCTCTCCATATTTAAAAACATCTATATTTTGCTCATAATAATCTTTCATCGCATTAGTTTGCGGTCCATATGAAAAATGTCCCACTAAAACATTCTCTGAAACAATAATAGGTCTACTCTCAGTAATTGTATATGCACATATTTCAGTTTCATCCATTCCCAAACCTGGCATGTCGCTTATCGAAAATTTATTCATTTTCTCCCATGTTTCCCTTGGAAATAATATCGCACCTATACTAAATCTTATTGGGCAAATAGAATAATTAAATTCTTCTTTATTAAACCTAGCTGAAAGCTCATCTATATCTCTAAATATTTTTTCTGTATCTCCCCAAAAATATTTAGCAACCTCACTATCTTTTATTATTTTCTGATCTGTACATGCGTCATACCAAGCATTTCCAAATTTTTTTTCAAATTTTTCTAATAAATTTAATTTTTCTAATAATCTTCTATAACAGTACCCATTTATATTTATTAATGGTGCCACAAATCCTGGTTTATATTTTTTCTCCTCTAATACTCTATTATATGTATCCATTAATTGACTAAAGAAATCTTTCGTAATAAAAATATCTTCATCTATCTTATATATAAATTTTGCATTCTTATGCAAATTAATAGCAATATTTTGAGTTAAGCTAACTTGATTTCTTTTTACACTTAAATATGACCAATTATTTTTTTCACATATCTCAGACAATTTTTCACTATATAATCCAGAAGATATAATGCATATATCTACATCTTTTGGACAATACTTTTTTAGTCTTAAAAAAACATTATCCCATAAAAATTCTTTATAACCAGCAAGAACTATACAAAGTTTATCACTATCATTCCCTCTATTAATAAATGTATATTCTCCTTTAGTTTTTTCATCTTCTATTTTTAATAATCTTTTTTCGTTTATCGCATTCCAAATTTTAAAAATTACTTTATTCTTTTTTAATTGCTCTTTTATTGACATTTTTTCCTCCATTTACTTAATACATAATAACAACTTTTTTAATAATTGTATTTTAGATATAATCCAAGCCAATCCAAAAGAACATATTACTGTGAAAACATTCAGCAATACAAATTTTAAAATTGCTGGAATTTGATATAATACTAAATACTTTCCTATTAACATTATAAAAATTATATGAATAAAATATATAGCCAGACTATATCTAGAAATATAATCAATTAACTTTCTAATACAATTTACTGCTTTGTTAAAATTTATTCTTCTAAAAAGCTCAAATAAACAAACTGTCAACACATATAAAAATATACAATCATAATGAAGATACTTCCAATAATAAGTTAAACTAATATTATTCCATATCATGCAAACTATAAAACTAATAATACTTATACTTATTAATAAAACATTAGATATTTTTTTTAATATTTCATTATTTAATAAATAACCCGTTATCAAATATATTCCAACAAAACCTCCTAAAAATTCAACATATCCATATAAATATACAGTATCAATATTCATTTTAGAAAATAATACATTTATTGTTGGTATCAACATATTGGTTATAAAGCTAAGTATACCAACAAAAATTAAAACTTTATTACTATCAAAAGATTTAATTGCTTTAGATACAAGAGGGATTACAAGATAAACTCCTAATATCATAGGCATATACCATATATTCATCAACGGTAATGTTTTTAAAAAGAACATATTTTCTATTAAATACAGTAAATTAAAAGTTTTAACTTTCATCAAAGATAGAAATATATTGTAAATAATTAACCAAATTTCAGTTGTCAATAATAACCTTAAAAAATTTTTTTTAATAAATTTTTTATATTCTTCAAATGTATCAATTTTTTTATTTATTAATAATGAACCAGAAACAAATAAAAAAAACGGTACACCACATCTTCCAATGACGAAACATATTGTAGAAAATATTTTAGAAAAATTAGAAGAATCATAGTATGCAGATTGATTAGAATAATATATTTGCTCAACACAATGACACAAAATAACACAAAAAATAGAAATAGTTTTAGCTAAATCAAAATATTCTATTCTATTTTTATGTTCTTTTTGGCAAATATTCATTATCTTATTTTCTCCTGTACACACTTTAAGGCTTCTTCTATAACTATATGCATATCAAAATATTTATATTGACCTAATCTTCCTCCAAATATAATATTTGAATCTTTTTTAGATAACTCTCTATATTTTTCATAAAGCAAATTATTCTTTTCATTATTAATTGGATAATATGCTTCTTTATTTTTGTTCCAAGAATCTGGATATTCTTTTGTAATAACTGTTTTAGGTTGATTACCATATTCAAAATGCTTATGTTCAATAATTCTAGTGTAGGGAACTTCATACTCAGTATAATTAACTACAGCATTTCCTTGGTAATTTTCTTTTTCTAATATTTCTGTCTCAAATCTTAAACTTCTATATTCAAGTTCTCCAAATTGATAATCATAAAATTTATCAATTGGCCCTGTAAAAACAGTTTCTTGTGCTATATTTTCTAATTCAACTTTATGTTCGAAATAATCATAATTTAATTTGACTTCTATTCCTGATAACATCTTTTCAATAATTTGTGTATATCCTCCTACTGGAATTCCTTGATATTTATCATTAAAATAATTATTATCATATGTAAATCTAACAGGTAATCTTTTTATAATAAAAGAAGGTAATTCGGTAGCTTTTTGCCCCCACTGTTTTTCTGTATATCCTTTAACCAATTTTTCATAAATAGTTTTTCCAACTAATTTAATAGCCTGCTCTTCTAGATTCTTTGGTTCATCAATCTTAGCTTCTTCTAATTCTTGATTTATCTTTTGTTTTGCTTCATCAGGTGTAAAAACTTCCCATAATTTATTAAATGTATTCATATTAAAAGGCATATTATAAACTTCGTCTTTATATCTAGCTATAGGACTATTAGTATATCTATTAAATTCAGAAAATTGATTAATATAATCCCATACCTCTTTGTTGCTTGTATGGAAAATATGAGCTCCATATTTATGAACTTGTATTCCTTCAATCTCTTCTGTATAAATATTACCAGCTATATGTGATCTTTTTTCAATTACCAAACATTTTTTTCCTCTTTTATTAGCTTCATACGCAAATATCGCACCAAATAATCCTGTTCCTACTATTAAATAATCATACTTTTTCATAAATATCTCTCCTATTTATTTTTCTGTTTCCATACTTTATCTGAAAAATATATAAATGCTAATTTTGAAGTAATTGGATTTAACAACAATTTGTATGCCAAAACTTTCTTTTTTTTCTCATATATAAAACAATTATAAATTTCTTTCTTATATTTTCTACATTTTTTATACATAGAATATAATAGTCTTCTTTTTTCTTTATATGCTTTTCTATCTTTTATTTTAGAAATTTCCGAATTAACAAATTCACATTGTAAAAACATTCTATAATAAAATAAATCTTCTTTATTTTCATAATTTTTATATTGTTCCATTATAGAATCAAAAATACAACAATGTTGATCTGCTATTTTAGGCTTAACATCAGTAACTGTATTTCCTTCTCTATCTATCAAATAAAAAGCTAATCCATCTTCCAAAATATAAGCACTTTTCATTTTAGCAACATATAATTTATATAAAACTCCATCTGTAAAACTTACTTTATGAGGAAATTTAATATCTTTTGCCAACTTTGTCTTAAATAATTTTGCATGAGGACTTTCTGACATAAATAAAAATTTCATTAAATCATTTTCATAAATTTTATTTATTTCTGGATCAAATATATTTTTATATATGTTTCCTAAATCATATTCTTGTTCTCCATCATTAGAAAAAACCCTATAATATGCAGACCTTACGAAATCAACATTATTATTTTCTGCAGCATTGTACAATTTTTCAATTGCATCTTCTGCTAACCAATCATCTGGATCACAAATTAAAAAATATGGCGTACTTATATTAGCAATAGCATATTCTAAAACAGAACCATATCCTCCATTTTCTTTTTCAATACTCTTCACTCTAGCATCTTTTTTTGAATATTCTTTCATTATAGATATACTATTATCTGGAGAACCATCACTTATTGCTAGTATCTCTATATCTTTAAATGTTTGATTTATTAAGCTATCTAAACATTTTTTTAAATATTGCTCAACATTATATATTGGAACTATTATACTGACTTTAGCCATTTAAAATTATTTACTCCTTATCTATGAATCTTTAAATTTTTTCTTATTATATTACACACTATATCAATAGTCAAATCATTTATTTTTTAAGTATTATAATTTTAAATTGCGTTTTTAAGCTATTTATCATATAATATTAAAATAGAAAAATATAATTATATTTTTCTCTCTTTATCACTTTAAAAGTGAGGTATTTAAAATGAAAAAATATAAATTAGCATTAGTAGGTGCTACAGGATTGGTTGGTAGAAAAGCTCTCGAAGTATTAGAAGAATTTAACCTACCTATTTCTGAATACGCCTTTTTTTGTTCTAGCAGATCTGCTGGCCAAAAAATAACATTTATGGGAAAAGAATATATAACCCGTGAATTAAAAGAAGATTCTTTTGACGAAGGATTTGACTTTGCAATATTTTCAGCAGGTGGAGATACTTCAAAACATTTCTCTCCTATTGCTGCATCTAAAGGATGTATTGTTGTTGATAATAGTAGTGCTTTTAGAATGGATCCAGACGTTCCTTTAGTTGTACCAGAAGTAAATATACACGCAGCCTTAAAAAACAATGGAATAATTGCAAATCCAAATTGTTCTACTATTCAGGCTGTAATTCCTTTAAAAGCATTAGATGAAAAATATACTATTAAAAGAATAGTTTACTCTACTTATCAAGCAGTTTCTGGTGGTGGAAAAGCTGCCGTTGATGATTTTTATAATACTCAAAAAGGATTAGAACCAAAAAAATGGCCACACCCTATTTATAATAATTGTCTTCCTCATATTGATATCTTTTTAGAAAATGGATATACAAAAGAAGAAATGAAAATGATAAATGAAACTAGAAAGATTTTAGAAAAACCTGATTTAAAAGTAACAGCAACAACAGTTAGAGTTCCAGTTTTAAATTCACATAGTGAATCTATTAATATTGAATTTGAAAAAAATTTTGATATAAAAGATGTTTACAAAACTTTAGAAAATTATCCTGGAATTATTATTCAAGATAACCCAACTACTAACACATATCCATTAGCAACAAATGCAACTGAACATAATGAAGTATTTGTTGGTAGAATACGTAGAGATGAATCAATTGTGTCAGGATTAAATATTTGGGTAGTTGCAGATAATATCCGTAAAGGTGCTGCAACTAATGCAATTCAAATAGTTCAAAAATTAATTGAACACGATAAAAAAGTTAGAGTTTAACAACTCTAACTTTTATTATTTCTATATGATCACTTATTTTTTTGGATAATACCAATCTAAATCTACTCTTCCGTCAATTCCTGGAACATAACCATCACTTGAATATTGCCAAAAATCATATTTTCCTTTATAATCATTTTTATTTCCCCATTGTGCTACCCAAATCGAACAATATTTTTCTAATAATGGTGCATTTAAAAATCTTTCAAAAAAGCTCAAATATGTATAAACTCCGCTTTGATATCCAGCATTTTTTAATATATTACAAAATGTAAGAACCGCATCAGTAAGCATATTTGCATTTGTTTCACCACTTTCTACTGCTCTAACTATAGAAGGATCCTCTATATCATAATATATTGGTAAATCAAATCTCTTTCCTCTAATTCTATCTAAACATACCTCAGCATCTAAAGTTGCTTCTTCTGAATTAAAAGCATATGTATACACATATCCTCCAACAGCAATTCCCAATCTTTTACATTCTGAATAATTTCTTTCAAAATATTTATCATATAAAACTTTTTTAGCATTAGGCCAATATTCTCCTATTTTTATAATAGCAAATGTAACACCACTGTTTTTTACTGCATTCCAATCTATTATTCCTTGATGATTAGAAACATCAATTCCTTTTGATTTAGTCATAGCAAATACATTAAAATGTACTTCTCTAGATTGCATTATTGTCTTACCATCACTTGCAACATTAACTATTCTAATCTTATGATTTCCAACTTGTAATCTTAAATTTGATAAATTAAAATAAAAGCCTGGTAATGGTGTTGAACCTTTTCCTCCAAATTCATTATTTTGTTCGTTATTAAATGCTTCATCATTTTGTTCTCTGATAGCCTGTCCAACATATCTTCCATCAACATATATTAATATCTTATCATTCTTTTCTAATGACAAAGCCCATCCTTCTAAAGAAATTGCATCAGATAAATATTTTATATTTTGATTTGGTCCTGATACAAACATAGTAGCTGGATATCCCACTTTACTAATAACTTCACATACTTCATTTTCAATAATATTATATATATTTCCTTCTATATTAAAATTTTCAGCTGAAAACTTAAAATCTATCCCACCATCTTTTACATACCATAATGCATATTCATTTTCACCTAAACCAGTATAATGATAATCTACTTTTCCATTTATAAGCATTCGCCATTCATTCTTTTTTACTTCTACTACTTTTGTTGTATCTTTAGGTAAAATTCTATATACAGTATTTTCTTCTATTATATATGCATTCTCTCCTTCATAATATGTTCCAGTATAATCAAAATCTACTTTTCCATTTATTACATACCATGTTGCATATTTATTTTTTATTATCCCTGTATAATCATAATCTACTCTTCCGTTTACAACTCTTACCCATTCTCCATCTACTTGCATTAAGTCTGTAATATCTAATATTCTACTTTTCTCTATTAAGTATTTTCCTGTAGTATCTGTATATTTTCCTGTATAATCAAATCCTACTTTTCCATTTTCTAAATACCATCTTCCGTTCTCATTCTCACCTAGACCTGTATAATTGTAATCTACTTTTCCATTTATAAGCATTCGCCATTCATTCTTTTTTACTTCTACTACTTTTGTTGTATCTTTAGGTAAAATTCTATATACAGTATTTTCTTCTATTATATATGCATTCTCTCCTTCATAATATGTTCCAGTATAATCAAAATCTACTTTTCCATTTATTACATACCATGTTGCATATTTATTTTTCATTATCCCTGTATAATCATAATCTACTCTTCCGTTTACAACTCTTACCCATTCTCCATCTACTTGCATTAAATCAGTTGTATCTATTATTCTACTTTCTTCTATTACATATTTTCCTGTAGTATCTATATATGTACCAGTATAATCAAATCCTACTTTTCCATTCTTTACATACCATCTTCCATATCTATTAGAAGCTATACCAGTAAAAGAATAATCAATATTACCATTTACCACAAAATACCAACCATTATTAATCTCTATTATATCTTTTTGAACACGATTTGCTGTAGTATTTTTATTAACTATCTCATCATCTTTTTCATTCGCAGACTCATCCTGTACTGACATGGCATTTTCTTTATTTCCAAAATCATTTTTAGATATTACTTCTTCTACTTCAATAGCATTGTCTTGAATTAAATCTTTTCTATCACCATCTTCTCTTACAGTTTCTAAATCTTGTATATCTCTATCTACACGCTCCGATTCTTCATCATTTAATTGTATTTCTTCAGAATTTAATGCATAACTAATATTAATACTTAAGGTCATACATAATAAAATAACAAATAAAATTAACACAACTTTTCTCATATTTTTCACTCCTTTGTACTATAATTAATTATACTAAACAAAAAAATAAATATCAACATAAAAAGATCAATACCAATATTTACAAAATATTATAAATCTCTCTTGATTTTAACTCAAAATTTATGTATAATAAGTAAAATTTCAATTTAGGAGTATAGTGTTAATGGTAGCACATCGGTCTCCAAAACCGCTTGTCTGGGTTCGAATCCTAGTACTCCTGCCAATAAATAAAAGGGCTATACCAGAAAGGAAATTTCATGTATAGCTCTTTTTTTAAATCATTTATTTTTTTATCATTCACATTAATTTTATATACAATTTTTGTTTCCATGTTACCTATTGAATCTAGTCAACTTTCAACCACTTCCTATTTTACTTGGCCTCTCCCAAATAATAAAAATATAACTTGCTATTTTGGACCTAGAAAATCTCCAACTTCTGGTGCTTCAAGCTATCATTATGGTATTGATATAGCAGCATCGCAAAACACACCTATATATTCTTGTTTTTCTGGTAAGGTAATTTATACAGGATTTAATCGGTGCTAATGGATATACCGTTACTATCCAAAATCAAAATATAACAGCATCTTATTCTCATATATCACCTAATTTTATTTTTAATATAGGAGATTATGTAATACAAAATTCTATTATTGCATATGTAGGTCCTAAAAATATATTCGACATTATCAATAATCCTTATAAAGATTCCGCACGGTAATCCAACAAATCGGTGCTACTACTGGGCCACATCTGCACTTAAGCATAAAAAAAGACGGCATAGCCGTCAATCCTCTAATTTATTTTTCATCTGACTCTTCATCATTCTCCTCATCATCCCAATCTACATCAAAAGCTTTTCCGCATTCTGGACAATTCACAGTTTCAACTTCATCATCATAGTCAGTTTGAAATTCAAAACCACAATAAGGACAAGTAATGAAGAAATCATAATCATCCAATTCAACCATTTTTTCAAAATACTTAACTTTTTCTTCTAATATAGCAATTCTCATTTCGTTTTCTGAATTCTTACTCTCTATAAGTTGAACTTTTTCATCATATTTATCTAAAATATGTTCACAATCTTCAACAACAATAGATACTATATCATCCAATTGTTCTTTAGCCTTTTCTAACTTTTCCTTATCCTTAATAGATTTTTCTAAAGTTTCAATCATCTTTTGGTATTGCTCTTCTAAATTTGACACTAACTTAAAGTCTCCTTTTGATTAAATTCTTTCCATGTACTCACCAGTTCTAGTATCAATTCTTATAACATCACCAATATTTATAAATAAAGGTACAGATATTTCATATCCGTTTTCAAGTGTAGCTGGTTTTCCAGAAGTAGTTGTTGTGTTTCCACTAAATCCTGGTTCAGTGTATGTAACTTCTAATTCAACAAACATAGGTGGCTCAACTGCAAATACATTTCCTTTAAAAGAAAGTATTTTACAACTCATATTTTCTTTAATAAACTTTAAAGCATCTCCTATTTGTTCTTTATTAAGTGGTATTTGCTCATATGTTTCATTATCCATAAAATAATATAAATCTTCATCACTATAAAGATATTGCATATCTCTTTTTTCAATTTCAGCCCCTTGTAATTTTTCAGATGGATTAAAAGTTTTTTCTAAAACAGATCCATTAATTACATTTTTTAATTTTGTTCTAACAAAAGCAGCTCCTTTACCAGGTTTTACATGTTGGAATTCAACAACTTTATATACAGAACCCTCCATTTCAAAAGTAGTTCCATTTCTTAAATCTCCTGCCATATATACTTCTGCCATATTTATTCCTCCTTAAATTTTCTCTTATTTTAAATCTTCTACTATAATACTATATTTTATGCACAAAATCAAGTATTTGCCATTATATATCATTCTTTCACTAATACTATATAATCTTTATTATATATCTTTGCCGCCGGCAAGTTTTTCCAACTTTCAATCCATGGATCAAATTCATTATTAAATATAGGATATGGATGTACTGTAAGTTCTTTAAATTCAACTTCCTTAATATCTTTATTTTCTAATATTTTTATTCTTTCTTTACATTCTTCGTCATACTTTTGAGCCATTCCATTTTTTAATATTTGATTTGTCGAATATGATGTCATTTCAGCTCTATTTATAAAAATGCTCAATATCATTGTTCCAGAAATAACAATTACAATTAAAACTAAATTATTTTTTATTAAATCCATTGCCAACTTATCTGCATCTTTTGAAAAAATGCCTGTAGAAATAAGCTTATTTCTTATACTACCTATTATGTAATATAACGTTATTAAGCTAAATATCAAATATGAAATATACATAATATTATGCATTCTTCCCTCTCCAATAGAAGATTGCGCATATAAAGTTGGCGTAAATTCTGCAGAAAAAATACAAAAAGCAAATAATGCTACTATTATAGGATGATTAAATTTTATTTTTGCATTTTTATATGTCTGGAATAACATTAAAGTCACCAATAATAATACTTCAAAATTTAACGGAGTCATCCAAATATATGCTTTATATAATCCCCATGCAAAAGATAATATAATTGCTTTTACTGGATTCATTTTAGGTAACATAGCCTGTCTTGTAGCATTTCCTGGTGCCATTGCACTAATTCCTAAACTTAAACCTGCAATTAAAAACAAGCAAATAGCACTTTTGTCTTTATTTTTTAATGTATATATATTAATTAAAGCCAATATTATTATTTGTTGTAATGCAGTTACATAGTTTCCACCACCTATTATTGCAATTAAGATACTTAACAAAACATAATTTAATTTTGTTTTTTCTCCTAAAAAATATCTTTTAACTAGCAAGCCCCATTCTAAAAATTCTAATGCTAAAAAAATCATATAAAAACTTGCACCATTCCACCAAAATAATCCTTGACATTTATCAGGCATAGTCTCAATAAAAAGAAGAAATAGCGCTAATAAACATATCCAAAAAATCTTTTTATCACACTTTAAAAACTTATTAATAATTTGCTTTAGAAAATAATACATAGCTATAAATAATAAACCTATAATTATAAAAGTAGTTAAAAAGTACATGTTATTTCCAAAAACACTTGGATTCAGTGAAAATAAAATTATAGCACTATACGTTCCTTGCCAAGTAGAATAAAATTCATTCAAAGTTTTTATAGTTCCCTTAAACACTTCCATTATTCCTTCATTTTTTATAACATTTGCAGTATTTATTCCATAACTATAATCATCAGCTGAAGGATGCGTATAAAAAGAAACACGCAAAATTGGAATCATTAATAATATTGTTATAATGATAATTACTAATAATATATTTTTTAATGTAATAAACTTATTTAACTTGTTTATTATTTTGTTATATACTTTCATTTTTTTCTCCCTTATATTTATTTAAATCATATTACATACTTTACTTTTTCTCTACTAAAGTTATATCATATTTATAACCATGGTAAGCTGCTTCAAAATGTTTGCATTCTCCAACTGTTTCTACAATGTTTTTATCAATGTTATCATATACATAAGTACTATCTTCAGAATCCATAATCCATATTCTTCCGTAAAAATCATTTAGAAAATTCCAATCTTCAACAATTTTCATTGATGGTGCATATGCTTTATATGCTTCATGAATTCCCCAATGTCCGAAATTCAAAAAATATTGTGTATTATCCGGAAAATAAGTATTAAGTATTGCCATATTAATTCTATTATAAATTATAATATCCCCATCTTGTATATTTTCCTTCATATAATTGATTGCTTCTAAATTACTACTTGCATAATTTTCTCTTACTAAATGATATTCATTATATACAGACATTCCTGTTAAAAACACTATAATTATTGCCATAACTACTACTTTTTCTTTAGATAAAAAGTATGCTAATTCAAAAATTAAAAATCCAGTTATAACTAAAAGATATCTACTATATAGTATTTCCGTTTTCTTAGAAAGAATCCATGCACCAAGTATTACCAATAAATATATTAAAATAGCTAATTCGCCTGCATTAAATAACTTTCTTTTTTCTTTTCTAACTTGTAGTATTTCTTTTATAATTATGTATCCATATAAAACAACTGCAAAAGCCAATGCTATAATAGCCTTTTTAGTAAAAGGATCTCCTAGTGTTCCATTATATTGAAAATTCAAAAGTTCCATAAGAGTAGTATTAGGAAATGTTATTTTAATCCAAAAGCCTCCACTAGATTTCAAACTTCTATATAAAAATGGTACTATCCAAGGCAAATATAAAACAACTTCAATAATTGCCTGAATTATAAAACTTTTAATATATCTTTTATCTTCTTTTTTCTTTATTAATATGTAAATAAATAAAACTAAATTTACAATCCCTGCAGTTATTAATCCATAATAATGTGTATATGCTAAGCACAAACTAGATATCGCAAAAATAATCCAATTCTTTTTTGAAAATTCTTTAGTTACAATTCTATATGCATATATTCCTAAAATAGTAGCTAAATATAAAGCTAAAGCATACATTCTAATTTCAACAGCATATATACAAATTGCTGGAAGAAAAAAGGTTAAATACGAAAATAGTATTCCAACTCTCTCTCCAAAATCTTTTCTTATATGTGTGTATCCTAGTATACCTGTAAGTGTTATACATAGTACAGAAAATAATCTATATGTATATACATTCATTCCAAATATTAAATTAATTATTCGTAATATCCAATAATAAAAAATTGGATGAACATCATAACTGCTAATTTTCCATATCTCAGCAAAATTATGATTAGCTATAGAAACTGAATAACTTTCATCAAACCATATATTGGTATGAAATGCCGATAAAAGCAAAAAGATTGTTCCAATTATAATAATTGATATATTTAAAATTTTATTTCTTTTAGAATCCATTTTTTTCCTCATTATACATTAATAATTGTTGGTTCTTTTGAAGATTTTGTTAATATAGTCATATTCATCTTTCCTATTAATACGGTATCTTCTATTCTTATTCCAAATTGACCTGTCTTATATACTCCTGGTTCAACTGTAACAACCATATTTTCTTTAAGCTGTTGATCATATGTTATGCTAAAAAATGGTTTTTCGTGTATGTCCAAACCAACACCATGTCCTACTGAATGTAATGGAATATAACCATTTGCTTTTAAATCATTATTAGAATTTTGAGCAATTGTTTTCATATTTTTTCCATCTTTAAGTTCTTTTTCAACCATTTCATTATTTTTAAGACAAATATCATAAGCATCTTTATATTCATCTTCAATATAATTAACAAATATCATTCTTGTCATATCAGAACAATATCCTTTATATTTACATCCCATATCAATTAATATCAAGTCACCGTCTTTGATTTTTCTATTCCCTGGTATTGCATGTGGCATAGAAGAATTATGTCCAGAGGCAACTATAGGTGCAAATGAAACATCATCAGCTCCATTTGTTTTATAAAATCTTTCTATCTCAAAAGCAATTTCTTTTTCTGTCATTCCTATTTTTATAAATTCTTTTAAATATTCAAAGCACTTGTCAGTAATATCACATGCTCTTTCAATATATTGAATTTCTTTCTCCTCTTTTATAACTCTTTGGGATTCCACAATATTTTCTGTTTCCATTAAATTTACTCTATACTTTTGTAATAATTCCTTATACTCAGCATATGTAACAAAGTTCTCTTCAAATCCAACATTCTCACAAAACATAAAAAATGCTGAATAATCATCTCTATTTAAATTTTTCTTATCATTTACTAGAATCTCATCTTCAATAGTTAAAATAGTATTAACTGCTTCAACATACCTACTATCAGTTAAAAAAATATTTTCTCTTAAAGTAATTAATAATTCACCTTCTGCATCAATACCTGTCAAATACTTTACATTAACTGGATTTGATACTATCATGCCTTGTAAATTTTGTGTTCTTAGTTTATCCCTAAGCCATTTAATCTTTATATTCATAATAGTACCTCCTTTTTTATTTTCTTATATATTTTATAAACCATTCACCAGAAAATACAAACCATAAACTTGTAAAAAGAACATCTTCTGGAAGCATAATACAAGCAATCGCTGAAATAACTATAAATGGTCCAAAAGGTATATATTCGTCTGTTTTCTTAATTTTAAATACTAATAAAAATATACTAGCAATTGCACCAATTAAGAAAGACAAAATTGAAATCATTATAATATTCTTCATTCCAAAGAAAAGTCCCAATGCTCCCATGAGTTTTACATCACCCATCCCCATAGCTTCTTTTCCTGCAATTAAGCCTCCTAACAATGTTATCATTCCAAATATTATAGCACCAACTACCATTCCTTCTAAACGATTAAGAGCCAATGACATTCCTGTAGGACTACTTACTCCCTCAAAGAATGTAACTAACAAACCTATTTCAAAAATAGTAAGAACTAATCTGTTAGGAATTATTTGTTTTCTCCAATCAATAACAAAAGCTGATATTAATAATGGTAATAGTAGAAAATAGCTTAAATTTTTTATATTTGCATACCATAATTCTAAATCCATTTTGCAAACATATAAAAGCACTATATATAATATAAACATTATAGTCATTAGTCCATAATGTGCTTTAAATTCTTTTTTAAATTTTTTTAAAGAACCTTTTTCTAATATTCTCTCATGATTTTCCAATCTTTTGTTTATTAAACCCAAAACTTGTCCTACAATACAGCCAATTAATCCAACAATTAAATATATAATAATATGTATATTATTAAAATACATTTTAAATTTTACCTTTCTCTTTTAAGTATTTTTTAATAAATGCATTTTCTATAGGTCTTTTAACTTTTGTAATAAATATATCTTTTTTCCCTACAGGTTTTACTAAAATAGGAAACATCTTCATTCTTCTTGCTCCTATAATATCTGTAAATAACTGATCACCCACAACAGCAACTTCTTCTGGCTTTAGTTCTAATCTTTCTAAAGCCTTTTTAAAGCCTGATTTAAATGGTTTTTTGGCAAACATAATATAATCTATATCTAAAGCTTTAGCTACTTTCTCTATTTTCTCTTTTTTATGACTATTAGATACTATAATGCATTTTATACCATCTTGCTTTATTTCATCACACCACTTTTCTGCGCCATCTAATAAATTTCTATCATAATCAATTAAAGTATTATCTACATCTAAAATCAAACCACTTAATTTATTCTTCTTTAGTAAAGTAGCACTAATATTTTTTACACTGTCTAAATAAAGACTAGGATAAATATTCATATTTTGTTATCCTCCCTAATCATAATAATCTTACCAATATGTTCGAACTTTGTCAATTTTTCTTGATAATAAAATATTTTATTGTTATACTTATTTTCAGGAGGCACAAATGACAAAAGAAGAAAAAATAATTCAAAAAAATAGAAATAAAAATTTGAAATTATATTATTTATATAAAATATTTTCTTGGGACTTGCTATTTTACTATGCAATCTCTTTTTTATATTTAAACAGCTATCATGGTCTTTCTGCAGCAGAAATTATTTTCGCTGATGCTTTTTATCCAATTTTTAAAATAGTTTTTCAAATTCCTTTATCAATAATTACATCAAAATTTGGTAAAAGAACATCTCTAATTATCGGAAACGCATCAGTAGCAATTTATGTATTATTTATATTAGGTTGCAAAAGTACATACCTTTTAATCATTTCAAATGCTTTTATGGCATTTGGTTTTGTTTTAAAAAGTTTATGTGAATCAAACGTACTTTATGATTCTCTTCCACCTAATAAAAATAAATCAAAATCATTTTCAAAAATTGAAGGCAGAAGTTCTGCTTTATTTTATATTTTTGATGCTATCACATGTATTGCTTCTGGATTTTTATATATTATAAATCCAAATATTCCAATTATAATGTGCTTAATATGTGCACTTGCTTCATTTTTTATTTGTCATTTCTTTTCTGAAGTACCTGAGGATATTAATAATCCCGATGAATCACATAATAAATATGAAAATTCTATTTCAAGCTTAAAACAATATATAAGAAATTTAAAAAATGCATTTAAATTTATTTTCTCATCTAAAAGATTAAAATCACTTATTTATTTTAATGCTATTTTTTACTCAATTATTTATCTTTTAATAACTTATAGAAGAAGCCTTTTAGATGATATTGGAATGACATCACAGGATATTGGAATTATTTTTGCACTATTAGGTATAGCTTCAGGAATAGGATCAATTTTGTCTCCTCAAATAAATAAGAAATTAAAAAATAAATCTCTAACATATTTGGGTTTATATTATGCCTTTTCAATAATAATTTCCGGATTAGTAGTATCATTAAACATACACTATTTAACAATGCTCATCATAGTAGTAGCTATGCTATTAGTACAATTTTTTATAAAAGGTCCTTATTATACATTAATAAAACAATATCTTGGAAGCTTTTCTTCAAGTTCAATGAGAATAAAAATTCTGACCGCTAGTAACATTATAGAAGGAATTATAGCAAGCCTTGTATCGTTTTTAGGTGCAGGATTACTAACTTTTACAAACACATCAAATGCCTGTATTATAATAGGAGCTACATCATTTATAATACTAATACTTTTACTAGAATATATGAATTCACATGTAGGATTAAAACCAGAAGAATATAAAGAATCAGAAATCAATTTTAAAGAGGTTGAATAAACTGAGACTGTAAAGCTTTGCTTGTTACAGTCTCAGTTATTAAATTAAAGATTTAATTTCCTATTATTTTTACTATACTTAATCCTAAATTATTATTTACAAAAAATATGCTTTCCAATAGTAACAACTTGTTTTCTAGACCAAATCCATTTACTAGTAGCAGTACTAGGATTAAAATAATAAATACAACCATATGTTGGATCCCAACCATTAATTGCATCTTGAGCAGCCTTTCTTGCTGTAGAATCAGGCGTCAAATTAATCTGTCCGTCAGAAACTGCATCAAAAGCTCCGGATTGATATATAACCCCAGCAATTGAATTTGGAAAAGATGAACTAGATACCCTATTAAGAACAACAGCTGCCACAGCCACCTGTCCAGTATATGGTTCTCCTCTAGCCTCCGAATAAACAGCTTTACTCAATAAATTCAAATCATTGCTACTACTTCCTGAAGATGACGAACCTGATGAAATACCCATAGCAGCCAAAGTCTTAGCTCCTGCAATTCCATCAGCAGTTAATCCATTCTTTCTTTGAAAACTTTTAACAGCAGCTTCTGTCTTACTTCCATAAACACCATCTACACTACCTTTATAATACCCCCATTGTTTTAGTTTAGTTTGAATTTTTCTAACCTCACTACCACTTGAGCCTCTTCTAGAGGTAGCATATGTGAATCCTGCCCATGAAATTAATAAAATTAAAATAATTGTTAAAATAAAAAAAACTTTCTTTTTCATACCATTTTCTCCTAAAAATAGTATTTCTAAAGAAAGTTAAAATATACATTTTATTTAAAATATTCCTTTAATGTTTTCAAAATCATCTAAATCAATTTTTTCAGCTGATGGAACTTCTGGAAGCCCTGGCATAGTAAATATATTTCCAGTAATAGCAACTACAAATTCTGCACCATTTTTCAAAATAATTTCTCTTACATGAATTTTAAATGGTTCTTTGCACTCTAAATTTTTAGCATCATCTGAAAAAGAATATTGAGTTTTAGCAATGCAAACAGGATAATTTCTATATCCTAATTTTTCAATTCTTTCAATTTCTTTTTTAGCATCTTGTGAAAATTCTACATCTTCAGCTCCATAAACTTTTTGAGCAACACTTCTAATCTTATCTGAAATAGATTCGGAAAGATCATACATATATGTAAATTCATTTTTATCTTCTGCAGCTGAAACTACCTTTTGAGCTAAATCAATTGCTCCCTCTGAACCTTTAGCCCACACTTCTGTTAAACTCATTTCAACTTCATGTTCATTTAATATACTCTTTAGTAACTCTATTTCAGATTCAGTATCTTGAGTATATCTATTAATTGCAACAACAACAGGTAATTTAAATTTATTTTTAATATTATCTATATGTCTTAATAAATTATTAGTGCCTTCTCTTAATGTATCAAAATTTTCATTTTGAATTTCTGCTAAAGGTTGTCCTCCATGATATTTTAAAGCTTTTATTGTAGCAACACAAACAACTACACTTGGAGCCACACCAGCATTTCTGCACTTAATATCAAAAAATTTCTCAGCACCTAAATCTGCTCCAAACCCTGCCTCTGTAACCGTATATTCTCTTAATTTTAACGCCATTTTAGTTGCAACAACACTATTACATCCGTGAGCAATATTAGCAAAAGGGCCTCCATGAATTATTGCTGGATTTCCTTCTAGAGTTTGTACAATATTAGGATTAAAAGCATCTTTTAATAAAACAGTCATAGCCCCTTCAGCTTTTAAATCTTTTGCAAAAACTGGCATATCATCTTCATTATATCCAATAATAATATTTCCCAGTCTTCTACGTAAATCTTCTAAATCCTTAGCCAAGCAGAATATTGCCATAATCTCAGAGGCAACACTTATATCAAATCCGTCATCTCTTGGAATTTGTCTTTTTTCTCCTGATAAACCTATTTGAATTTTTCTTAAAACTCTATCATTTAAATCTACACATCTTCTCCAAGTAACTCTTTTTATTTTCAATTTATTTCCAAAATATAAATGATTATCAATCATTGCTGCTAACAAATTATTAGCAGAAGTAATTGCATGAATGTCTCCTGTAAAATGAAGATTAATATCTTCCATAGGAATAATCTGAGCATAGCCACCACCTGTTGCACCACCCTTAATTCCAAAAACTGGTCCTAAAGATGGTTCTCTAAGAGCAAGTATTGCCTTCTTTTCTATTTTATTTAAAGCATCTGCTAAACCAATAGACACAGTAGTCTTCCCTTCACCTAATGGTGTTGGATTAATTGCTGTAACTAAAATCAATTTCCCATCTTGTTTATGCATAAGTTCATTCATATACTTATTTGAAATTTTTGCTTTATATTTACCATATTGCTCAATATATTCATCTGGAATCCCAAGTCTAGTAGTTACCTCGTTAATTTTTTTTGCTACAACACTTCTTGCTATATCAATATCTTTCACAATTATTCCCCCTAACCTTTTTATTCTGCTACAAAATTTTCTTCTTTAATTTCTCCATTTTCATTAAGTAATATCGTTATCTTTTTTTCAGCTTCTTCAAGCTTTGTATTACATAGTTTTGTAAGTTTCATTCCTTCTTCAAATTTAGAAATTGATTCATCTAATTTCAAATTATCTTTTTCTAAGCTACTTACAATATTTTCTAAGTCTTCTAACATTTCTTCAAAATCTTTTGCTTTAGCCATTATTATTCCTCCTTATAACTCAAATAATTTTTGCCTGTGAAGTTCCATCTTCAAATCTAAGATCTATAACATCATCTTTTTTCACATCTTTTTTACTTTTAACTAGCGTTCCATCTTTTTCAACTACACTATATCCTCTAGCTAAAGTTTTAAGTGGACTCATAGCATCTAGTTTCGTAATTTTCTCAACAGTTCTTAATTTATAATCTTTCATTTTTAAATTAATACTATTTTCTATTCTTCGCATTAAACTATCAACCTTCAAATAGTTTTCTTTAATCAAATAATCTGGTTCAGCAAATATTCGTGCTTTCATGCATTTTTCATATCTAAGTCTTAACAATTCTACTTTTTTTCTAAGCAACATCTGCAATCTACTTTTATATAAACCTAATCTATCTTGAAGATCAAACACATCAGTTACAGCAAGTTCTGCAGCAGCAGATGGCGTTGGTGCTCTTAAATCAGAGACAAAATCTGCAATTGTAAAATCTGTTTCATGTCCTACAGCAGAAATTGTAGGAATCTCTGAATTATAAATTGCTCTAGCAACAACTTCTTCATTAAATGGCCATAAATCTTCTAAAGATCCACCACCTCTTGCAATAATTAATACATCAGCAAGTCTTTTTTCATTCATAACATATATTGCTTCTGCAATTTTTTCAGCTGCGCCAGGTCCTTGAACAGGAACAGGATACAATCTAATATACACATTTGGATTTCTTCTAGTCGAAACATTTATAATATCTCTAATAACTGCACCAGTATTAGAAGTAAGTACACCTATAACTTTAGGCATCATAGGAATCTCCATTTTATGTTCTTCTGCAAATAAACCTTCTAATTCCAATTTATTTTTCAATTCATTAAACTTAGCATATAAATCTCCTACACCATCTTCTTGCATTGCTTTAGCATAAATTTGATATACACCATCTCTTTCAAAAACTGCTACACTACCTAATACATTAACTTTCATTCCATCTTTAGGAACAAAATTTAAAGTAGCAGTAGATGATTTAAACATAATACACTTTATTAAAGAATTCTCATCTTTAAGCGTAAAATACATGTGCCCTGTATAATGATGCTTAAAATTCGAAATCTCACCACGAACAAAGACACTTTTTAAATACTCATCTTCTGCTACCTTATCCTTCATATATTTATTTAGCTCAGAAACTGAAATTGGTTTTATATTCATATATTATCAAATCCTTTTATACTACTCTTTTACAATACTAGCCAAAACACCATTTACAAAAAGTGGTGCAGCTTCGTCTCCATACTTTTTTGCAAGTTCAACAGCTTCATTTATTGCTACTTTAAAAGGTAATTCTTGATATTTTATTTCATAAATAGCAATTTCAAGAATAGCTAGATTAACTTTAGAAATTCTTTCAATAGCCCAATCTTTTTTTAGATTAGCTTTTATTAAATCTAAAATTTCTTCTTTATTTTGCTCAATTCCATTAAACACTGTACTCATATATTCAATTGCTGATTTATCTTTAATTTCATTATCTTCTATAAATAAGTCAAGTTGTTCTTTGCTATATTCTTTTTGAACTTCTACACCATATATAAATTTAAATGCTAGTTCTCTAACAGCAGATCTATTCATTTTTATTTCTCCTCTTATAGCTTATCTATTAAATTCTTTATCTTTTCTTTAACTTCTTCTTTATTTTTTTGAAAATAAACTCCTGCATATATACCAAGTATAACTAATGCAATAGGAATTATCAAATGATATAAACCTGTCACGATAATCAATATTGCAATAGCAGCTCCAATAATAGGATATTTATTATTCATAATAAACTGTAAAAATTTTTCCATACATCCTCTCTCCTTCTATTGTACTACTTGCTTTTTCTCTTTTTCCTGTTCTACATTTTTTATTTTTATGTTGACACTACTAACATCTAAATCAGTAGTCTTCTTTACTGTAAGTTTAATGTTTTCCTGTAATTTTGAAGAAGTATTTTTAATAACTACATTTTCTTTTAAAACTGCAATTACATTTATTACAACATCTCTATTACTATCAAATTCAATTTTTACATTAGAGTCTTTAATTTCTTGATTTTTCTTAATTACTGATTCAACTAAATTTGAAATTGACTCTTTAGTTATTAATAAAGAACCATTTTCATTTTCCATTAATACTCCATTACTATTTTCAGATTTTGAATCACTTTTTAAAAATATATTAGCTATAGACCATAGGCATAATAAAATACTTATGCATATTGTTAATACAACATTTTCATTTAATACTTCAATTATATTTTCAAAAACATCAATACTAACAATTTCAATAGACACTAATATTGTAAAAGCTGATAATATTAAAACTATTATAGAAAATACTATTATACTAAATCTTTCCATCATTCTCATATATTTTATTCTCCTTATATTAGATTTTATCCTTCAGTAGAAATATTATCTTCTGGTAAATTTACTCCTTGAACATGAACATTAACTTCTAAAACTTCTAACCCTGTCATTGATTCAACAGCTTTTTTTACTCTATTTTGAATTTCAAAAGCTATATCTGGAATTCTAATGCCATATTCAACAATAATATTTACATCAATCTTTGTACTTTTCTCTCCTGCATCTACTTTAATACCTTTAGACATTTTTTTCCCAAATACATCTGAAATTCCTCCAGACATACTAAATACTCCTGGAACTTCTGAAGCAGCTTTATTAGCTATAGCCGCTATTACATCATTTGCAATACGAATTCCTTCTCCGTCAACATTTTCCACACTAACTTCTTCTAAGTCTTTTTCTTCATCCATTTGCAAACCCTCCTTAAATCTTTATTAGTATATCAATAAACTTTGAAGTTTACAACCACTAATTAAATTTATCGCCTATAGCAATTGCATTTCCTCTTAAATAGTCAGATATACTCATTTTTTTTGAATTTTCTCCTTGAATTTCAAGTACAGAAATAGCTCCATCGACTGTTGCAATAACCAAACCTTCTTTATTACTTGAAGCAATAACTTCGCCTGGTTCAGCATTACACTTTAAATCTAATTTCTCTACTTTCCATAATTTTATCTTTTTGTCTTTTAAATAAGTATACGCCCCCATGAAAGGATTTAATCCTCTAATTAAATTTTTTAATTCTTGACTTGTTTTATTATCCCAATCTATTTTAGCAATTTCTTTTTTTAACATTGGAGCAATCGTAAATTCATCAGGTTGTTTTTCCCTTTTAAAAGTATTATTTTCAATTTGTTCAATTGTTTTAATTAATAGTTTTCCCCCAATTAAAGAAAGTCTATCCCATAATTCACCTGTAGTCTCATCCTCTTCTATTTTTACCACTTCTTTTAAAATCATATCACCAGTATCCATTCCTTCATCCATAAACATAGTTGTTATACCAGTTTCTTTATCACCATTTAAAACAGCCCATTGAATAGGCGCAGCTCCCCTATATTTTGGAAGAAGTGAACCATGAACATTTATACATCCGTATTTTGGAATATCTAATATCTCTTTAGGAATAATTTTTCCATATGCCACAACACAAATTATATCAGGATTTATTTCTTTTAGTTCTTGTACAAATTCTGGATTATTCTTAACTCTTAATGGTTGTACTACTTTTAAATTATGTTCTTCAGCATAAATTTTAACATCTGAAGCAATCATCTTCATTCCTCTACCTTTTGGTTTATCAGGATTTGTAACAACTAATTTTATATTATGTCCCGCTTCTACTAAAGCTTTTAATGAATCTCTAGTAAAATCAGGAGTTCCCATAAATACAATATTTAACATATTTTCTCCTTATTTTTTACCTGTACTTTCCTCAGGTGTAATGTACTCAAAAGTACCAGGAAGTATTTTACTTTTAAATGTTTCACCATCCAAGTGATCAATCTCATGTTGAAGAGCTTGAGCTAAAAGTCCTTCTCCTTCTAAAGTAACTTTTTTACCATCTAAATCTAAAGCCTTAACCTTAACTTTAACACTTCTAACAACTTTACCAAACTGATTTGGATAGCTCAAACATCCTTCTTCGATTTCAACTGTTTCTTTTGATTTTTCCACGATTACTGGATTAATTAAACAAAATTTTGAAACATCATCATATAAATCAATAACAATTATTCTCTTTAAAACACCAACTTGTACACCTGCTAAACCTAATCCATCAAACTTATGCATAGTATCAAACATATCTTCAGCAAGTTCTTTTATTCTGTCATCTATTACCTCAATTTCTCTAGATTTTTTACTTAGTATTTCGTCACCTTCATATCTTAAATTACGAATAGCCATTTATATTTCCCCTCTTACATCATATTAGTTGGATTAGAATCCACAACAATACTAATACTTTTATCTTTATTATCTACATTTTTTAATGCCTCATTAATTATGCTAATTGCTTTTCTATTTAAACGTCCTTTAATAACAATTCTCCACCTGTAAACATTTTGAATTTTCTCTATAGGCGATGGCACAGGCTTATAAACAAATAAATTTTCATTTTTTTGTTTTAACAATTCTTCATATAATTTCTTAGATATCCTTTTTACTTTTTCAATATTTTCCCCTTGAATTCTGACTAGTATTATATCGCAAAAAGGCGGATAATTCAAGTTTTTACGCAGTATTAACTCTCCATTATAAAATCTATCATAATCTTGATCTTTGCTACAAACAATAGCATAATTATCTGGATTATATGTTTGAACATATACTATCCCCTTATCTTTTTCTCTTCCTGCTCTACCAGCAACTTGCGTTATAGTTTGAAAGGTACGTTCTTCTGCTCTATAATCTCCAATATTTAAAGCTCCATCTGCAGCAATTACTCCAACTAAAGTAACATTAGGAAAATGATGACCTTTTACTATCATTTGTGTTCCAATTAAAATATCAATATTTTCATTTTTAAACTTGTTCAAAATATTCTCATGAGAGTTCTTTTTAGAAACAGTATCTATATCCATCCTAATAGTAGTTGCTTCAGGAAATAATTTTTCAATCTCACTTTCTACTTTTTGAGTTCCTGTTCCAAAATATTTTATTTTAGAACTTCCACAATCAGGACAAACTTTTGTAATAGTTTCCTCATGTCCACAATAATGACATTTAAGCACATTTCCAAAGTTATGATACGTAAGAGCAATACTACAATTAGGACATTTAACAACATATCCACAATCTCTACACATAATAAATGTAGAATATCCACGCCTATTTACAAACAATATTGTTTGCTTTTTATTTTTTAAATTCTCACATATTTTTTCTTTTAATATTTCACTAAACATTGATTTATTTCCAATTGCTAGTTCCTGTCTCATATCAACAATATTAATTTCAGGATTACTTGCATTATTAGCTCTTTTAGTTAAAAGTACTAATTCCTTATCCCCTTGCTTAGCTTTATAGTAATCACATACATCAGGAGTAGCACTTCCCAAAATAAGTGGAATATTATTTTGCTTAGCAATAAATCTTGCTAAATCCTTAGCATTATATCTAGGAGTCATATCTGATTTATATGAACTATCATGCGCCTCATCTATAATTATTATTCCTAAATCTTCTACTGGTGCAAAAATTGCAGAACGTGCACCAATAATAATTTTTGCATCTCCCTTTTTTATTTTATTCCATTCATCAAATCTTTCACCATTTGATAACTTACTATGTAAAACAGCAATACATTCTCCAAATCTAGCTAAAAATCTATCGATTATCTGTGGTGTAAGAGAAATTTCAGGAACTAATACTAATGCTCTTTTTCCTTTTTCTAAAACTTTTTCTATTAACTGCAAATACACTTCTGTCTTACCAGAACCTGTTACTCCTTTTAGTAAAAATTCCATAAATTCTTCATTTTCAATCATAAATTCTACTTGATTATAAACAGATTGTTGTTCTTCATTTAAAACTAATCTCGTATCTTTTGAAATTCTTTTATGTATAAATGGATTCCTTTCAACTTTTTCATATACGAATTTTATTAAGCCTTTTTTTTCTACTGCATTCATTATAGCTTTACTAACTTCTGTAATTGCCTCTAAATCTGAAATATCCATTCCATCGTTATCAAGTAAAAAATTTAATAATTTCTTCTGTTTGTCACTTTTAATATTTTTTTCTAAATTAAATATTATTTCATCTTTTTCTTTAGCTAAATATACAAATCTAGCCGTTTTATCTTTAACTCTTTTAGTTAAATCTTTGGAAGTTCCTCCTGGTGGCAGCATCAATTTTATACAATCAGAAAAATTACAAAAATATTTTTCTGACATAAGTTTTGCAAGTTCAATATTTTCCTTACTTAAGATTGAATCTTCTATTTTAGCAATTTCTTTATTAGCAAATTCAGATTCTTCCTTTAATTCACTAACATACCCTTCTGATAAATTCGTTCCCTTTCCGAACGGCACAAAAACTCTATCTCCAACACAAATAGTTCCTTGCATTTCTGCAGGAACTATATAATCAAATACTCTATTAAGTTCTCTTGCATTAGAATTTATCACAACTGCTGCAAACATTATACTCTCCTTTTCTTGATGCAAGTATATCAAATTTTTTCTATATTCTCAAGGAAAACATATTACATATTTTCTAATCTTTTTTCATTTTCTATAATTGACATTATAATTTGAACTGTTTTTTCTAAATCGTTATTTTTTAAAACATAATCATATAAACCAATTTTAGATTCTTCATAATCAAATCTATTTAAACGCAATTTAATTTCAGCAGGACTTGGCTTGTCAACTCTATTCTCTAATCTTTTTTGTAATTCTTCTTTAGGCACTCTTAAAAAAATAGTTACAATTTTAGTATCTTTTTCTAGAATTTCTTTTAAGCTCTCAGTTCCATTTACTTCAATATCTTTAACTATAATTTTTCCACTAGAAATTTTATCATTCATAAGTTTCTTTGATGTTCCATAATAATGATTATGATGAACATCGTATTCATAAAACTCACCATCTGCTATTCTATTTTCAAATTCTTCTTTTGTAACAAAACAATAAGTCTCACCATTTACATCTCCAGGTCTAATTGGTCTTGAAGTATATGAAGGAAGTGATTCTACATTTTCCATTCTTTTAATTAATTCTCTCTTTATTGTATCTTTCCCTGCTCCCGCTACTCCTGATAAAATAACAAGCATTTTAAATTCCTCCTAAAACATTCTTAGTTAAAAATAAGCGTATTTCACTATAAAATACGCTATACTTTTTTATATTATTCATCTTCAACGTCTTCTTCTATAACAACTTTACCTTCTGCAATTTCTTGTGCAGCAAGAGTAACCATGCTTTCTTCTTCTTTGTCAGTTAAAGGCAAGGCTCCTTCTGAAAGTTGTCTAGCTCTTTTTGATGTAACCACAACTAATTTGTATCTATCATCAATTTTTTCTAAAAGTTCGTTTACTGTAGGTTTTACCATCATAATACAATTACCTCCTAAACTTTATTCTTCATCTTCATCTTTATCTAATCTACCAGCTACTGTTTCTGGTTGAACTGCTGACAATATAACATGCCCAGAATCCATAACTAAAACAGCTCTAGTTCTTCTTCCGTATGTAGCATCTATAGCCATTTTTGAATCTTTTGCTTCTTGCACTAATCTTTTAATTGGTGCAGAATCAGGACTAACTATAGATATTATCCTATTTGCGGATACAATATTACCAAAACCTATATTAATTAATTGCATAAAAACATCCTTTCTATTCAATATTTTGAATTTGCTCTCTTATATCCTCAATCTTTGTTTTAAGTTCAATAACACCTTTTGAAATATCCATACTATTAGCTTTTGATCCTATGGTATTAACTTCTCTATTCATTTCTTGAATAATAAAATCACACTTTTTTCCAATAGGACCACTCGCATTATTAATTAAATCTAAAAATTGAGAAATATGGCTATCTAATCTTGTCAATTCTTCCTGTATAGATGATTTATCTGAAAAAATAACAATTTCTTGAGCTAATCTACTTTCATCTATAACGTCAGTTTTCATTAGTTCTTTTACTCGTGTATTTAATTTTACTATATATTCCTCCACAAGTCCAGCAGAAAAGCCAGAAATATATGAAACTTTTTCTTTTATTCTATTTATTCGTAACTTAAAATCTTCACAAATTTTATTTCCTTCAATTTCTCTCATAGAAATAAATCTATCTAAAGCATCCTTTAATGCAATTTGAAGTTCTTCCCAATATAGTTCTTCATTTTCTTCATTTGATATATTCAAGACTTCTGGAAGTTTTGAAATATCCATTACTTCTATGTTACTAGCTATACCTGTCTCAGTCGCTAATTGTTTCAACTCAGAAATATATACTTTTGCAATTTCTGTATTTATTTTAATTGATTTTCCCTTTTCACTATAATCTTGCATAGTAATAAAAACATCAATTTTTCCTCTAGAGATATTTTTAGAAATTTCTTTTCTAACGTTTTCTTCTAAATACGAAATCTGTCTAGGAAGTTTAACAGAAATATCACTATACTTATGATTAACTGATTTTATTTCTATAGTATATTCTCTTCCTTCATTTTCATATTTTCCTCTACCAAAACCCGTCATACTTTTAATCATTTTCATTATCACCATTTTCTTTATTTTTCGCTCTATTTAAAGCTAATATACTTTTTACTTCTTTTTTCTTTCTCTTTTTAGGAGCTCTTTTTCTAGTAACTTTCTTTTCTTTTTCAGTATTTTCATTAGTTGTTTCTACTGTTTGCTCTTCTATTTTTTCATTATTTAAGTTTTCTTCTTTATTTTTTTCTTGTTTATTGTTTGATTTTATTATTCTTTTTAATTTATCAAATTTTTTCCTGCTTTTCTTATTATTTTCTACCTTCTGTTCAACCTCTTCATCAAAGTTCCTTATCTCAGCAAATTTTCTTTCATTTTTTTCATTTAAATATGAAACTTCTTTACTTTCAACAATCTCTTTTACATCGCTAAGGTTAGTAATATACTTTTTAATTTCAATTTCATATACTATTAAAGCTTTTATAGAGTAATATATTGCTATATACATTGATGAAAAAGAATATAAAAACTTAAAAATCATTCCTCTACAAATGTATACATATGGCATAAATAAAGTTAATATACCTAATCCCAATAATTCTATACCATGAATAGCAATTTCTCCGTTATCTTTTTTATATGCAATTTCAAAAACAATTATAGTAGCTAAAATCAATAATATTGAACATATTTTTAAATTTTGACTATAAACTTCTGGCATCATTTTAGTATATCCATAGTTTAAAAAAGCAAAATATGCAAAAATTAAAATAGCCATCCAAAATTCTTTTACAATTTTAGTATATATTCTTTCTTTTACTTCTTTAGGCGGTTTAATCTTTGTAGCAATTACATTAGCACCCATTTCAATTTCTTTTTCTGTTGTATCCATTAATATAACTTATCCCTTCTTTGGCATTTAGTTCTAGTAATCTAATTCATACATAATCATTGCTGATATAGCAACAGGTGCAGTTTCAGTTCTTAAAATTCTTTTACCTAAAGTTATCTGATTAGCACCATTATTTACTAATAACGTAGCTTCTTCTTCATCAATTCCACCCTCTGGTCCAATAATTACAGCAATATTACGAATATCCTTACTCATATTTCGTAATACATCTTTTAGTTTAATATCTTGCTCTTTTTCATATGCCAAAATAACTAAATCATAATTTTTTAAATTTAAAATCATACTTTTAAAAGATAAAATATCTTCAATTTTTAAAATATCGTTTCTCAAAGATTGTTTTGCTGCAACTTCAGCAATTTTTTTCCATCTTTCTATTTTTTTGCTTTTATCTTTTTCATCTAATTTAACAACACATCTTTTCATTTCTGTTGGAACTATCTCATATACACCTAATTCCGTACATTTTTGAATTATGTATTCAATTTTATCTGCTTTAGCTAAACCTTGAAAAATTGTAAGATTTATTTTTTTATCTATATCTTCATTTTTCTCTAGTATTTTACATTTTATTTGATTAGATGAAATCTCTATAATCTCTGCTTTGTATCTAATTCTATCAGAAACAATATCTAATATATCTCCAATATTTTTTCTTAGAACATTTTTTATATGATTAACATCAGAGTTTTCTATAAATATAAAATTATCTTTTATTTTATCTTTATTTACAAAAAAATTCATATCATTTACCAATCTAATTTTTCACATCTAAATTATAAGACAAAAGTGGACTAATTGCAAGTAGTCCACTTATTGTTAATCTCTTATTTATCAATATTTTTATATCTTATAAATCCAAAAACACCTAATGTAATTAAAATAAATCCTATAAGTATCATTACTTTTTTACCAGTGTATGGATATTTTCCAGAAGCTTGACTATCATCTCCAGGTTTACTGATTCCCCCACCTGATGGATTTTCTTTTTTGATTCCATCTATATATTCTTCTTTTTGTTCAGGTTTTGAAATATCTTTAGCATTTACATCTAAAACCTTAGTTTGTCCATTTCTAGTAGCAATTTCTCTTACATATAAATATAAATTATTTGATTTTGAAACCTCATCATAATTAGTCAAATCTTTAGTATTAATAGTAAATCTCAATTTTCCATCAGTGATTTGAACATTCTTAAGTTCTACCCATTTTTCATCTGAAATTGTTTTTTCAGCTTGATTAGAAGATAAATAATATTTATAAGATAAACTATCATTTACTGTTGCTTTAGTAATTCCAGATATTTCTACAGTAATTTCCGCATAATTTTTTTCTGTATTATTTGTATAATAATACATTTTCATAAGCTTATTTTTTGATATTGCTTTACTAAAATCAGAATTCTC
>Ga0137297_10149_pt1 | contig 57485 bp, 59 predicted proteins | sample RamsorincwithD2O_FD_97191 | JGI IMG/M metagenome (GOLD analysis project Ga0137297, IMG submission 97191) | Mouse cecal microbial communities from Vienna, Austria - Mucin amended with D2O | ecosystem: Host-associated > Mammals > Digestive system > Large intestine > Cecum | place: Austria: Vienna...
AAGGTTATCAAACATTATCTAATCATCTTTGGAATAATCGCCATTATCATTGGGATTATTTTAATCAATTTCTTTATTCGAACTGCTTTTCATTTATGGTAATAGCCCCTTTTCATTTTTCTAACTTCTATGATATAATCTTTCATATCAGTAATCGTTTATATTGTGAGGTAAGTTATGAAAAATTTGTTAATTCAAAATGGACTTGTCCTAATTTTTTCGGAAGATTATGTAGAGATGTCTTTTCAAAAAAAAGACATCTTGGTTTCCGAGGGAAAAATTGTACAAGTGCAAGATAAAATAGAAGCAGATTTCGAGAATTGCACGGTTTTAGATGCTTCTGGAAAGTGTGTCATGCCAGGGCTTATTAACACCCATACCCATCTTCCCATGTGCATTTTCCGTGAGACTTTTGAAGGTTGCAATCTCTATGACTGGCTCAATGATAAAATCTGGCCATTAGAGGCTAAATTAACCGAAGAGCAAGTGTATGACGCAACCCTTCTTTCCTATATCGAGCAAATTCGCACTGGTACTACTTGTACCAATGACCACTATTTCTTTTCAGATGCTGTTCGCAAAGCAACCATAGATAGCAAAATGCGTGCCGTTTTAACACGTGTTTTGATGGACTCGGACGGAGAAGAAGCAAGCAAACAGCGCGTGCAGGAATTCCGCAAGTTTTATGAAACAAGAGATCCCCAAAACTCACGCATTACTTATTCGGTTTCTCCTCATTCGCTCTATACTTGTTCTCCTGCTTGTTTAGAACAGGCTGCTGAACTTGCAAAAGAATATGATTTACCAGTTCATATTCACTTTTTGGAGAGCGAAAAAGAGGCAGAAGATATTCGCAAATTGCACCGAGACTCCCCTGCCAAGGTACTAGCAAAACATTTTGCAGATAATCGCTTGGTTTTAGCACATTGTGTTCATTTTGGATCAGAAGAAATCCAAATTTTGAAAACCTTAACTTGTGGCATTGCTCATAATCCAATTTCCAATTTACGACTTGGTTGCGGGATTGCTGATACCACTTCATATTTGCAAAATGATTTACTCGTTGCACTTGGAACGGATGGGCAAGGAAGTGGTAGCAATTTAGATTTATTTGACGCAATGCGTATGGCTTGTTTAATCCAAGGTGGTATTCATACCGAAAATGAAAAACGTTTGACTGCTAAAGATGCAATTCGTATGGCTACCATTAACGGTGCTAAGACTCTTGGCTTAGATAAGGAAATTGGTAGTATTGAAATGGGAAAACAAGCTGACCTTATTTTGGTGGATATTTCTTCTAATCTGGGGACCATTAAATCTATGCCAAACCACAATCTCATTTCCGATTTGGTGTATAACAAATCTGGTTTGGATGTTGATACAACGATTGTCGCTGGAGAAATCTTAATGCAAAACAAACAAATTCCACATCTTGTCGTTAATCAAGTGATTGCAAAAGTACAAAAAAATCTTTTGGAAAAAGATTGAGAATTCTAGTTTTTCGTGGTATGATTTTGGTAACGAGCACAAAGGAGAAGGAGAATTTGAATTATGTTTTCAAGTACAGTTGATTTTTATAGTCCAACCAACTTAAAATCATATAACTTAGATCGTGTTATGAAATATCAATTAGATATTTTGGAAAGGTTAGACCCTTTTACCCGAACCCATAGTGAAAATGTAGCAAATTTGGTTTGCCGAATTTGTGAATATTTGAATTGTTCAAAAAATTTCATTATTTTTGCTACAATTTCTGGTTATTTACATGATGTTGGGAAAATCTTTATTCCACCAGAACTTCTTAGCAAACCAGACCGTTTAACACCAGAAGAATTTGAAATTATGAAAACACATACCACACTTGGTTATGATATGTGTTATAAAGACTTAAAACTCCGTCCTTATGCGGAAGGTGCTCTCAATCACCATGAGGCTTTGAATGGAACTGGCTATCCAAATGGAAAGACCAAAAAGGACATTCCTTATGTTGCACAAATTATCCGTGTGGCTGATGAGTATGACGCGATTGTAACCAAGCGTCAATATAAAACACATATCAATATTTCCGAAACCTTGAAACAGTTAATCAAAGACGCAAGACCAGAAGAACACTTACGTTCGATTGCTTTAGATATGCTTGCTGGTCATTCCAAGAGCGGAAAGATTAACCCAAAGGTATTGAAAACACTGTTCAAAGTGGTAATTGACGATACCCTTTATGAAATTAGTGGTGTTTCGGAATATGTAGCTTATCTAAAAGAAGAAATTAAACGTCTTAATCTGATTGCTTCGTATGAAGAAAAAATGAATAATAGCAAAAAGCAGAAGCAAAAAGATTACTATCTCGAAGGTATTAACATGCTATTAAAGCATGATGAAACCTTAGAAAATTACAAACAAATTTTATCCGAATACCAAGAAGCATTGGATTTACGTGAGGATATGATTGCCAAACTCAATCAAGAAATTAAAATTATTAAAGCATTACGTATCTGAAAGAAAAAATACCAAGGATTTCTCCTTGGTATTTTTCTTATGATATGCTAATTTTTCCGTCCCCTACTTTTTGCATTTGCTTTTTTCCTTCATCTCCGCCTACTGCCCATCCAATATATTCGTCGATTTGTTCTACTTCTTTTATTGCTGGGTAATTTAGGAGCAATTCTTGGTATCTTCTATCGTCTTGATATCTTTTGATATAACGATTTACTTGTTCGATTGGATTATCTTTTTTATTTTTTCCTACCTTTAATTCAAAAAGAATAATTTTTCCTTTTCCATCATGTGCTACCACATCTGGTCTACCTCCTCCGCTTACTTGCTTTTCTTGTAGAATTATCTCTGAACCAATAAAATACAGATTTTCAACACCTACTATCTCCTTGAATTGTGCATTATGGATAATTTCATTGATAAAGTATGCTTGAAATCTAGACTCGTCTTTTATTTTTCCATTCTTAAATCCCAAGTCTTCCCATTCGACTTTATCCCCTTTTACTTTTGCTGCTATTTTTTCGATACACTCTTGTAGTTTTTGTTTTGTGATTGCTTCTCCCTTTTTTACTCTCTTAAAACTCCTAATTTCAATTCCATTCATCGGTCTTTCTGGATGGGTGGAAACAATCGTACAACCTTTGGTAGTTGGACGAATATGGAAAAACTGATTAAACTTGGTTATTACTTCTTGATTTTCTTTCTTCTTACTATATTCACTCCAGAACTCTTTTGCAATTTTCGCATTTTTGATTACATCTTTAATCATATATCCTGCTCCTTTTTTTCTTATTTTATCATGTTCATTTTTTTATTTCAATTGCTCATCACAGTCAAATTTTTTCATTTGGCCTTTTTCAAAAGTTTTGCCGTTTTTACTGGACATTTTACCCACTTTTATGATATATTAACTTATAGATTAACTTTTCCAATTTTATCGTTATCGGAACACTGTACAGAAAAGAAAAAAAGCAACAATTCTGTTGCTTTTTTTCAGATTGTTGACAAACCTTAAACAATGGAATAATTATTACGGAACGTTGGGATACAAACAAAATGTATATTGACAACTTTTTTTGATAATGATAAACTTCTAGTATATTAAATTTTAGAAAGGGGTTGGAAAAAATGACAAAAAAATCAAGCAAAAAAATACTAGTAATACTTTTAATGCTAATAATTTTTATTGGAGTATTTGCACCAATAAAAGCACAAGCGAGTGTTACAGAAGAAGATCCTCTACCAGATGAGACTTTAACAAAGGGCTATATATCTTGCGTAGAGGATTTTACTGCTATTAGAACTTTAGGTTCTGTTAAAGACTCATATTTTATTTTGACGGAAGACATTACTATAAGTGAAAATTGGAATCCAATTAGCGATTTTAAGGGAACATTTGACGGATGTGGACATACAATAACGTTCAATATTAGCCATACTACTGGTGCTATTCCACAAACTCCATACTTAGGATTATTTGCTTCTTGTACAGATGCGACTATTAAAAATTTATATGTACAAGGGAATATCGAGTTAAATACTCAAGGCTCTTATTTTAATCCAAATGTATATGCTGGCGGTATTGTAGCAAGTTCAACAAATTCTACCCTAACAAATGTGCATTTCTCGGGTAATATAAACATACTTACTAGTAATGATAACAGTTCATGGGTAGGGGGACTAGTAGGACAGGCTTCTAATACTCAAATTGCATTAAGTTCCTGTAATGCAACTATAATGACAAAAGCAAATTCTTATGTTGGAAGTACAAAAGTTGGTGGATTATGTGGAGAATTTAGCGGAAAAATAGAAAATTGCTATAACGCAGGAAATATTCAAGCCATGGTAGCAACAGATAGTCCATATGCTGGTGGAATTGTAGGAAACAATAAAGGAATTATAACCAAAACATATTGCTCTGGAAAAGTTAAGGCAGAGGGACCTGATATAAATATGTCAAAGGTATATGCTGGTGGAATCGTCGCTTTTGGAGAAAAAGGAAGTTCAGTAACGAATTGTGCTGTTATGTCTCCAGAAATTAATATTACAACAGGATGGATAAATTCGGGAGATAAGTATATTATATCTAATGGAGGAAACAAGAGCAATAATGTTGCTATAAATGATATTAGCGGTTCGCCGACAAATGACGCTAATACACGATTGAGTTTAGATATGCTAATCAGTTCTTTGCCATCGTTTGGTTTCGATTTTACCAATACTTGGACCACAAGAGTTGATACCAATGGTGGATTGCCTTATTTGAGCAGAAATAGTTATATAAAAAGTGCTGAAGATGTAATAGTGCCTTTAGGCTTCTCTATGTTAATAGATAGACATCTGATTAGTACAGAAAATTTAATTCAAACAGATGATGGATTTACACTATGCACAAAACCAATTAACCAAATTTTTTCTGAAATGGGAGTTAAGCAAGAAATAAAAGACAACAAAGGAGGAAGTTTAGATCTAGAACTTTTAGATGATTGGTATTTATTTAATATAGACTCGAATTACAGCATATTGAAGATGAGACCGTATACTGGTTCTGATGGAAAGGGACTTGGAACCGCGATTCCTTTTATGGATTTTGATATAAATATAATATGCAACTATCACAACGACTTGCAAGTAGGAATAACTAATTCGCCTCATGAAACAGACTTGTATAATGATCTGAAACGCCTTACCCAAGGATTGGTTCAGCCAGATTATAGTTATTGTGTTCCAATCGCAAAGTACTTTGCGGATACATCAAAGAAAGGAAGTCATGTTATTGCAGAAGAATATATAAAAATTATTTTAGCACAAGATTGCTCTGAAGAGGGATATATCGTGTTGCCTCCTGATCTTAGTCAAGAACAATGTTTTTTTCTAACAAAACTGCCTGATGGAATGTATGATAACCTTGAGTCAAGAATTAAAGTGAATAAATATAATTTAAGCAATTTGGAGAAACGTGCAATAATGGTATGCCGTACGGGAAACAAGTCAATAAATAATTATGCAGCCGAAAACTATTGGCATGCTACAGCTACAGAGATACTAGGAATATTCCTTCAAGGTCCAGAGGAGATAGAAAGTGTGACGCTACAAGGCTTAGAAGTGAATAGAGATATGGCACATGGCTTGTACCAGTCAGCCATTAAATCGGATGCAGGTGTGGGTGAAGAGAGATTCGGTAAAGACTGGTTCCTTTTCGATGACGTGGCGGATAAATACAAAGCAAATTTAGGTGATGTGTAAATTTTAGGCTATAAAAAGTTCACCGAAAGAGATTGAAAATTCATCCACAGGAGTTGTAATGAGAAGTAACAAGAATGTTATGATTTTGATTATATTCTCCCTATTTTACATTATTCTATTTTTATTTATTATAATGTTTACCTTTGTTAAAAATGAAGAACCTAATGAATTATATAAAAAGATGAAGGACTTAGTAGATAAAGAATGTTTAATTGGATTGGATAGAGGAGATGTTATAGACCTGTTAAATGAACCTATGAAGAGAGCCGACTCAAGATGGTTGTTTTCGGCGGGGCAAATAAACAAAAAATCTTTTTTAGGACAAGTCATTGACTACGAATATTATATTTTGGTGGTTTACTTTAATGAAGAAAATGAAGTAGAAAAGGCTTGTATATATGAGGGAAACTAAAGATATATGAAAGATAGCAAATAAATGCTATCTTTCATTGTTGTATAAGAACAAAACATCTAGCATAAGGATTGGTAAAACTATTGGAATAAGATTATGTATAACATATGTTGAAATTTGTCGAAAAAGCGAAATAAAGTTTGGATAGTTCGACACAATATATTGTATTATCCAACAAAACGTAATATAAAAAAGGGTAGGAGGTTTTTGAAATAGGCAGTAAAATCTAAATTTCTGCGCGTGTGAGAAAATCTTATTAAACCCCATAACAGTATACTCAGCTTACCTATATTATTTGATTGTATAACCTGTTGGTATCTCAAAATCACTATCTACCATTAGTGCTGAGGCAACTAACGAGAATTTGTTGAAATACAATAAATAGTAAAACAATCTGAAAAAAAGCAACAATTCTGTTGCTTTTTTTCTTAAATTCCAAAACTTACGCCCAAGGCATTGTTAATTTTCGCAATCACTTCTTGGTCATCAATATGACCGATTTTCTCTTTTAACCTGCTCTTATCAATCGTTCGTATCTGTTCTGCCAATACAATCGAATTCGATTTTAGTCCATTGTCTTTTGAACCAATTTCAATATGCGTTGGTAACTTCGATTTTCCAGTCTGCGAGGTAATGGCTGCTGCAATTACCGTTGGACTGTGTTTGTTTCCCATATCATTTTGAATAATGAGGACTGGCCTAACGCCTCCTTGCTCTGAACCAACAACTGGACTTAAATCTGCATAAAACATATCGCCTCTTTTAACTACCATTTTCTTCACTCCTAATATTTTTGCTTTTCCTCTATGGGATGGTTCGTAGTGCTTACGAGAGAGTTTCGAGGTAGGACGTATCTTTTTTGTTTTTCTCTCTTTTGTTTTCCGAATTTATTTTTCTTCCGTCTTTATTTCGATCTCTTTATATAATATGTAAACACGATTTTTTTGGTTCTTGTCTTCAATCACGAGTTTTTGCGGTTTTCCCGTTTCCTTGCTTACATATAACTTTTTCTTCATCTGATAAGGACTATCTTCCTTTTGAATTTGAAAAACAATCGCATTTTCTTCTTCCAGTTTCTCTTTGTTTGGACTTTCTTGGTAATCTGCTAAAAAATCGTCTAACCATAAATCATTTTTTAGCATTTCATCATATTTTTCATAAATCTTGCTTAAATTGAAGGTGGTATTGCGAACTTCTAACTGTTCTCCTCTACGAATAATTTGAAAGCCTTTTAGATTTTCTGGTTGCAATATCTCTTGGGTTACAACTTCTTTCTCGCCTTGTTTTTCATATTCTTGTTTACATGTGTATGTATTTGTATTTTTATTGCTTTGTATGGTTACTTCAATGGTTGCTTGATACTTGCTCATCTTCCATAGATTGGATTCCATTTCTTGAAATCCGTGTTTACTGATAGTATGGCCACTTTTTCCCATTTTATTAACAACCATGTTAAAAACTAGAAAAAAAACACAAAAAAGTAGTACAATCCCGTAGGATTATCCACATTTTCTTCTTGTTTGGTGTATAACACTTTTTCGCCATGCTTCTCTCCTCCTTTTTTTCATCAAAAAAGAATAGAGTATTCCTCTATTCTTTGTATGTATATATTCTCGGAGGGTTTTCCCTATTCCCTAATTTGCTTAAAATATTCTTTCAGGCAAACTTCTACTTCTTGTCTTGTATTTAACGAATTGATGGTATTTCTTAGCCCCGTAGCGTCTTTTTGGTTTTTAACATAACTGCTAATGTGTTTTCGCATTTCTTTGATAGCTGTATTCTCGCCCTTTTGTGCAACTGCCAAGTCAATATGCTTTAAGATAACCGCTAATATTTCCTGTGCTGTTATAGCAAATTCTTTGCCTTGTAAGTAAGCACGAATTTCTGCAAAAATCCATGGTTTTCCAAGGGCTGCTCTTCCAATCATAACCGCATCTACGCCAGTTTCTTCTAACATTTTTTTGGCACTTGGTCCATCGGTAACATCTCCATTTCCGATAACTGGAATGGATACCGCTTCTTTTACTTTTCGTATCTCGTCCCAATCCGCGGTTCCGGTATAAAACTCTTCACGTGTTCTACCATGTATTGTAATTGCCTTCACGCCGCACGTCTTCGAGTCGTCTAGCAAGTTCTACTGCCACTTTGTGTTCATTGTCCCAGCCCAAACGCATTTTAACCGTTACTGGCTTATCTGTGCTTTTGACTGCCGCTTCTGCTACCTTTTGAGCTAATGCCAAATTTTGCAATAGCCTACTGCCATCACCATTTTTTACAACTTTTGGTGCTGGACAACCAAAGTTTAGGTCAATGATATCTGCTTTTTCTTCTACATAGTGTGTTGCATAGGAAATTGCTTCTGGCTCGCTTCCAAATATTTGAATGGCAATCGGTCTTTTTTCTCCCGTCGTTTCAAGTAATAAATTGGTTTTTTCGTCATGGTACATCAGCCCTTTGGCACTTACCATTTCGGTTACCACAAGTCCTGGCTCATATTCTTCACACACCAAACGAAAGGCATGGTCTGTAATTCCTGCCATTGGTGCTAATAACAAACGACTTTTTAAGTTACAATCTCCAATCTTCCATTCTGCTTCCATTTTTCTACTCCATAAAGATTGCTTTTTTTCTTCTTCCACTAACACTTAACAAAATTCCAATTAAGATTAAGTTGGTAACGAGCGAACTCCCACCATAACTAACAAATGGTAGTGGTACTCCTGTAATTGGTAATAGCCCCATCGTCATTCCAATATTCTCCATCATGTGAAAGATGAAAATACCAGCAATTCCGGCTGCAATATATGAGCCCAAATCGTCCTTGGCGGTTTTGGCAATATAGATGGCTTTCGTAATGAGAAGAATATATAACGCAATCACGCTGGCGCCAACGACAAATCCTAATTCCTCTCCAATCACGGAAAAAATAAAGTCTGTGGTTTTTGGATATAAAAAGCCAAGTTGTGTCTGATTTCCTTTTCCAATTCCCATTCCAAACATTTCTCCTGCTCCTATGGCAAGCTTGGATTGTAGGATATTGTAGCCACTTCCTCTAGCATCAATTTCTGGATTTAAGAATACATCAATTCTTGTTTTTGCATGGTTTGGTAGAACAAAGAAATATAACAACGGTAATGCTATCACAACAAGTGCAAGAGCAATGAAAATATATCGCTTTTTAATTCCTGCGACAAATAAAATCGCAACAATCGCAAATAGGAAAGCCATTGCAGTTCCATAGTCTGGTTGTTTTACAATCAATAAAACTGGTACTGCCACTGCAAGTAAGGAAGCAAATAGTCTGGTTGGTCTGCTAATCTCGTCCCTTCCTTTGGTTTGAAGCCTTGCTACAAGGTAAGAATAGGCTAATACAACCGCTACTTTTGCAAATTCGGATGGTTGGAAAGAGATAGTCTTCTTAATCACAAACCAACTAGATGCTCCTGAGATTGGTTCAGTAAACAGAACAGCTATGAGTAGGATAATCGAAATTCCATATAGAATAGGAGAAATTTTAGCTAAAATCTCATAGTCTAAGAACATGGTAATCACAAGAAATGGTATGCTAATGGCAAGCCACATCACTTGTTTCTTGAACTCTTCATGTCCTGTACCAAGTGTTGCAGAATACAACGCAACTAACCCTATTACAACTAATAGGGCAACACAAATTAAAATACTCCATTCCATATTTTTTAAGGTTCTACTCTTCATATTCTTTCGCTTTTTATCTCCTTCCCATAGCAAGGATAGAGCAGATGTATCATCTGCTCTACTTTGTTTTATGCTTTTTTGGTTGCTTCTTTTTCTGCTACGTTTTCTTCTTCTGGGCTCTCTTCTGCCTCTTCTTGGTTGTCTTCATCTGCGATTTCTTCTACTGTTTCTGGTATCTCTTCTTTTTCTGCTACGTCTTCTGGTTCTTCTTTCTTTGCTTCTTTCATTTCACTAGCAGCAATTCTAGATTCATTTTTGATACTAACAATCGGAATGTTTGCATATAAGATGGGAGCCCCTGTGGTTCCATCTGAATTCGGTTTATTCGTTAGTTTTACATCGATTTCTTTTTCGTCTATATCAATATATTTCTTGATGACATCGATGATTTCTTGTTTCATTAGTTCCATGAAATCTGCCGATACGTTTGCACGGTCTTGCATTAAGACAAGATGTAGTCTTTCTTTTGCTGCATCTTTGGTTTTCATGCTTGTTTTATCGGTGTCTTTCTTTTTCATTTTATTAAAAAAGTTCACTACTCCTTCAAACATTCGTAAAATTCCTCCCTATAGTATTATTTTTTTGAGAAAATATTTTTGATCTTTTGGAAGAAACCTTCACTTGACCCTGGTATAGTAATATCTACATTCTCTCCTAAAATTCTTCTCGCAATTTCAATATAAGCCTTGCCAGAAGGTGCTTTCTTATTGGATACTACAGGTTCTCCTTTATTGGTTTGAGTGATAATATATTCGTCATCTGGTACTACTCCGATTAAATCAATCGAAAGTAGATCTACGATATCTGTTACGTCCATCATTTCACCTTTTTTTACCATGTTTGGACGAATACGGTTAATCACTAATTCTGGATTTTTCAATTCAGATGCTTCTAATAGTCCGATAATACGGTCTGCATCACGGATTGCAGAAATTTCAGCTGTCGTTACAACAACTGCTCGGTCTGCTCCTGCGATTGCATTTTTGAAACCTTGTTCTATCCCTGCTGGGCAATCGATTAGTATATAGTCAAACTCTTCTTTTAGCTTATTTGTAAGTTCTTTCATTTGTTCTTCATTTACGGCACTCTTATCTCTTGTTTGTGCGGCTGGAAGTAAGAAAAGCTCATTAAAACGCTTGTCCTTAATTAGTGCTTGTTTTAATTTACATTTTTCTTCTACAACGTCTACGATGTCATACACAATTCTGTTTTCTAATCCCATTACAACATCAAGGTTTCTTAGTCCAATATCGGTATCCACTAATACAATTTTCTTTCCTTTTAGTGCTAATGCTGCTCCGAGGTTAGCTGTTGTAGTTGTTTTTCCAACTCCGCCTTTCCCTGATGTAACAACTATAACTTCTCCCATTTTCTCCTCCTTAACTTCTTACGCTTTTCAGATTTTGCCTCTTTTTTAATTTCCTTTATATCATATCTTGAATTTGAGGAAAAGTCAATGTATCTCGAAAAAATAGTTACAAAATTATTACAATTCTGTAACCTTTCTGACACAAAGGATACGGACCTTTTCAGCCCAGAGACTTATTTTTGTCTTTTTTTCCGAAAAAAGCCATGCAAAAAGGAGCAAATCTCCTTGTTTGCTCCTTAGTTCTTAAATTTCACAACAAATCTTGTGTACCATATATTTTGATAATTGGTTTCTTTTGTTCCATTTACTTCACGCGAAATGCTATTGGCTGGGATTTTAATTTTTAGTGGTCCTTCGGTTGGCATATTACGAACTTCTAATACAAATTCTCTTTTTCGATTATTACTTGCGCTTGTTTCATAGGCAGTTATACTTGCTTTGTCGTTAATATCAATTCCATTCATTAAAACACGAATTTTATTGGATGGTTCTTCATACACTGGTGTACTAGTATCTCCTGTATAGGAAGAATAGATATAGATTTTTTCGGATTCACTCACCGTAATTCCCTCTGGCCACATGACACGGAAATATGCTGCTCCTTCTGGTTTTGTATAAAATTCTTCTGTTGTTGCTGTTGTTGCAGATAAGAATGAACCGTCTCCATGATAACTTATCCAAATTACTTTTGTATTTGCATCTTTTCCAAAACAGCGATAGACACTAGCAGAACCAACATGGATTAGGTCTGTGTAAATGGAGTTTTTGAAAGCTTCGTCATTGGAAACAACACCATCACTTGGGTCAATATAACCAACGTTGTAATGTCCATTAAATAGGTTTTTCGTAAATAGGCTGATGTCTATGTTATGAGCTGTATCTTCTGCACGGAAGGTCATTTTTACTACTTGTTTATTTTGATCATATTCTTCATTTACTTTTTTCCAAGCAAAACCTGAATTTTGTGCTCTTTCTAATAGGGCAACTACTTCTACTTCATAATGACTTTTTAGGGCAATATCTGCCATTAGTTGCGACCTACGCACAAAACTTGCTCGTGCATACAATCCTAATAAAATGATATAGAAAGAAAATAGTGTTACTGCAACAAGAGGTGCAATAAACCCTTTCTCGCTTTTCATATTTTTTTTCCTTTGCATATTCCTCTTCCTTTCTTTTCAGAAGATTTCCTTCCTTTATCATACCCAAAAAACATACCGTTGTCAATCGATTTTCTGCTTCTATCCAAAATTTTATTTCCTTTGCTAACACGATTGGGACAAGAAATTAGGAGTTTTCCATCGTTAACGCTAAGTTTTTCTTCTCCTCTTCCACTGCTTTTATGAGATCCCTTTCTGTTGGTAGATGTCGTTTATATTCCGAAGCAAAAATGCTATCGTTTTCCTCTGGCAAGGTATATTTTACAACCGTTTCATTTTTCTCTGTGCTAAGCAGTATTCCAACGGTCCTGTTTTCTTCTTTATTTTTGACATCTCGGTCATAATAATTGACATACATTTGCATTTGTCCTAAGTCTTGATGAGTAATCTTCCCAATCTTTAGGTCAATGATAACAAAGCATTTGAGCAAACGGTTATAGAATACTAAGTCAGGATAAAAGTGGTCTTCGCCTAACATTATTCTCACTTGGCTTCCCACAAACATAAAGCCTTTTCCCAGTTCTAGCAAAAATTCCTTCAAATGGGTTAATATGTTTTGTTCTAAATCGGTTTCCAAATAGTCTGTATTTTCTTGAATATTCAGAAACTCTAATACAAATGGATCTTTGACTAAGTCTTTTCCTTCTTTCAAAATCTGCCCTTCTTTTGCTAGTTCTAAGATGGCTTATTTATCTTTGGACAACACTAGCCTTTCGTATAGCAAGGAGTTTTTTTGCCTTTGGAGTTCTCGCACACTCCATCTCGCATTGATGCTTTCTTTTAAGTAAAAATTTCTTTTCGGTTCTTCTTCAATTTTGATTAGTTCTAGATAATGGGTCCAACTTAATTCGTTCATCACTGATGAACGAATTGGGAATAGACAATAAAATTTTCGCATCCTTCTTAAGTTGATAATGGAAAATCCCTTTCCAAATTCTTTGGTCAGTTTTTCAGATGACTTTTCTAAGACTGCATTTCCATAACTTGCTCTTTCATCGCCTTGTTGGATTTCCATGATAATTTTTTCAATGTTCCAATACAAGTTTAACATTTCGGTATTGACTGTACTGTATACTCTTTCTCGACTGCGGTTTACCAGATTTCGGATTTCCTCAAAAATGGGATTTACCCTTTCGTCTTTTAATGCAATTTCACATTTCATACTTTGTACCTCTTTCCTTTGTGTCTTCGCTTTGGTTTGGATGATTTTCGGTTCCCTGGTACATTTTATGGTATGTTATGTGATTAGACAATATTTGTCCTATTTATATCATTTTTTCCATAAAATTACAAGGCTTTTGCCGCTTGCTTTTTCCAAGAATTCTTGCTACAATTTTCTTAGTTTTATCGTACCAATTCACTCATAAACGGATTTGTTAGAGAGGTGAACAAAATGCAGTTTTTCTGGCTATCGTTATCGTGATTGCTGGCATAGCAGCAATGGTCTTTTGTCTTTGGAAAGGAAGACATCGGCAGGATTTTCCGGACGATTACGAGGTAGACTTTGAGAAAAGACACGGCAGAGATTTTATCAACCGGTTTGAAACCGACCCCTTTGATTTACGCTAACCACATACTGCAAAACTCGAAAACGGCACTTTCCAACAAATGCTGTTTTCGGGTTTTCTTTTCCTTTCCCTTCCCACGTTCCGTAAGCATTTTTTCTTTGGCTAATCATTCGGTTTCCTTGACATCCTTTTTGATTAAACATATAATAAGTTTGAAGTAAGACTTGGTGCTAAATTCCAATCTTTCTTCATATTTTTAATAAGGAGGCTTTCATTATGAGTGACTTAATTGAAATTAGATGGCATGGTAGAGGCGGACAAGGTGCCAAAACTGCATCTTTGCTACTCGCAGACGCTGCTTTTAATACGGGCAAATACATTCAAGGTTTCCCAGAATATGGGCCAGAAAGAATGGGTGCTCCTATTACAGCATACAACCGTATCAGCACATCTCCCATTCGTATTCATAGCAATGTTTACGAGCCTGACTATGTTGTTGTCGTAGATGATACGCTTTTGGAAAGTGTTGATGTAACCGCTGGTCTAAAGACTTCTGGTGCTCTTATCATTAACACCACAAAAGATGCAGATTATCTCAAAAAAGTGTTACCAAATTACCAAGGTGCAATCTACACCATTGATGCAAGAAAAGTATCCATGGAAACACTTGGTAGATATTTCCCAAATACACCAATGCTTGCAGCAATCGTAAAAGTAAGTAATATTATGGGCGAAGCAGAATTCTTAGAAGATATGAAATCTTCTTTCGGTCATAAATTCGCCAAAAAGCCTGAAGTAATTGAAGGAAATATGAAAGCATTAGAAATGGCTTTGAAAGAAGTGAAGAAAATATAAGTTTTAGGACCTTTAGAAACCTAAATTTTTGATAAAGGATGGACTTTATATATGGCAAAAATGAATATTGATAAAAATACGCCATGGCAAGATTTAACGCCTGGCGGAGTCATTACACAATCTGGTAATGCGCAAGAGTTCAAAACTGGCGACTGGAGAAGTGCAAAACCAATTTTCTTATCCGAAAAATGTAAACAATGCGGTCTTTGTTACCCAGTTTGCCCAGATAATTCAATTCCAGTTGGACCAGATGGAAATCGTACCGATTTTAATTATGATTACTGCAAAGGATGTGGCGTTTGTGCCAAGGTATGTCCTTTTGGAGCAATCGAGATGAGTAAGGAGGGAAATTAGTATGGGAATTCGTGAACGTTTAAGTGGTAACGAGGCTTCTGCGATTGCTATGAAGCAAATCAATCCAGATGTTGTTGCTGCATTTCCAATTACACCTTCTACTGAAATACCACAATATTTTTCAAGTTTTGTTAGCAATGGTTTAGTCGACACGGAATTCGTTGCGGTAGAGAGTGAGCATAGTGCGATGAGTGCTTGTATTGGAGCAGAAGCAGCTGGAGCAAGAGCCATGACTGCAACCTCTTCCAATGGTCTTTCTTTTATGTGGGAGATGATTTACATTGCATCTAGCAGTCGTCTTCCAATCGTTATGTCTTTGGTAAATCGTGCTGTTTCTGGTCCACTTAATATCCATAACGACCATTCGGACGCAATGGGAGTTCGTGATAGTGGCTGGATTATGCTTTTCTCAGAGAATAACCAAGAGGCTTATGATAATCTTCTAATGGCACATCGCATTGCAGAGCATAAAGATGTTATGCTTCCTTTAATGGTTTGCCAAGATGGTTTTATTACCTCTCATTCGATTGAAAATATTGAGTTATTAGAGGATGAAAAAGTAAAAGAATTTGTAGGAACTTACCACCCTGACCATTACTTATTAAATAGACAAGAGCCTATTTCAGTTGGTCCAATGGATTTACAAGCCTTTTTAGCAGAACATAAATATCAACAAGCAGTTGCTATGCGAAAGGCAAAACAAGTTATTTTAGAGGTGGCTCAAGATTTTGAAAAGATGACTGGTAGAAAGTACTCTTTCTTTGAAAAATATCGCTTAGAAGATGCTGAAATTGCTATCGTTTGTATGAATTCTACTGCTGGTACCACCAAAGATGTGGTCGATAGCCTTCGTGAGAAAGGAATTAAAGCAGGTCTTTTGAAACTTCGTGTTTTCCGTCCTTTCCCAGCAGAGGAACTAGCAGAAGCACTTCGCAAAACGAATGTAAAAGCACTTGCTGTTTTGGATAAAGCAGACTCCTTAAACGCTGCTGGTGGTGCATTATTCTCAGACCTTACATCTGCTCTTTATACCAATAGTGTATCGATTCCAACCTTAAGTTATATCTATGGAATTGGTGGAAGAGATACCACTAGCAAACATATTGAATCCGTTTATGAAGATTTACAAGAAGTCGTAAAAACAGGGTCAATTCAAAATCCATACCGTCATTTAGGCGTTCGTGGATTAGACCAAAGAAAGGATGGTTAGAACTATGGCATATAATTTGAAAGAAGTTATGACAAAATCAGACCGTTTTACATCTGGACATAGAATGTGTGCCGGATGTGGTGCTCCTCCTGTTGCTCGTATGGTGCTTCGTGCAGTAAAACCAGAAGACCACGTAGTTGTTTCCAATGCAACTGGTTGTATGGAAGTTTCTACTTGTATGTATCCATACACTGCTTGGACAGACTCCTATATCCACACAGCATTTGAAAATGCTGCCTCCACCTGTTCTGGCGCAGAAGCAGCCTATAAATCCTTGAAAAAACAAGGAAAATTACCAGAGGACCAAGTAACCAAATTCATTACTTTTGGTGGTGATGGTGGTACTTATGATATCGGTCTTCAATCTCTTTCTGGTGCAATGGAAAGAGGACACGATATGGTGTATGTCTGCTATGACAATGGTGCCTATATGAATACTGGTATCCAACGTTCTTCTGCTACGCCAAGATTTGCAGATACTACCACAACACCTGCTGGAAAAGTAGTTCCAGGAAAAATGCAAGAAAGAAAAGATTTAACCAGTATTATGGTTTCCCATCATATCCCTTACGTTGCTCAAACACTTTGTATGGGAAATTTCAAGGACCTTTATGAGAAAGCAGAAAAAGCAATCTATACACCAGGACCTGCTTTCTTAAATGTAATGGCTCCATGTCCTCGTGGTTGGGGTTACCCAACAGACCAGTTAATGCAAATTAACAAACTTGCAGCAGACACTTGCTACTGGCCTATGTACGAAGTTGTCGATGGAAAATATACCATTACTTATAAACCAGCAAAGAAATTGCCAATCGAAGAATTTTTACGTCCACAAAAGAGGTTTGCTCATTTGTTCAAACCAGGAAATGAGTGGATGATTGAGGAATTCCAAAAGACAGTTGATGAAAGATGGGAGCAATTACTTGCTCTTGAGAAATTAACCAATCAAGAAGAGGCTTAGACATAGCAAAAGAGGAGATGCCATTCTCCTCTTTTATTTATTTGTAATATTTTAATTTAATTGGTTGATTTTTCCTTCTATTCATGCTAAACTTAGTTTAGTTAAACAGCAAGTCCCTTTTATGCGCCACAATCTCGGTAAGTACTATGTAAGAGTACCGCAACTGGGCTATTTAACTGCCACCTATGTGGCTATTTTTTTTGCCCCAAATTTTTATATAAGAACTTTCTCCTCTTTTATTACTTGTAGCATTTCAATTTACAAAAAATAGGAAGTAATTTGCTACCCGTAGTTTCCAACTCTCAAAAAAGTTCAACTAAAATTGGTAGTTCAAATGTATTTCCTATTTCTAGTATAACACCTGCCAAAACAGATGTCAAACTCTAATATTCTATGCAATTTTTATTTCTTTATTTTCTTTGCAAAGTGAATTAAAATCCAACCAATTCCTAAACTTGTTACACTAATTGTTGCAATCCATAAATATGGTATCCATGGTTCTGTTTCTTTTCGAATATCTTCTGTTCCAAATGGTGGCAAAAGTGATACTGGCAGCGCTGTTGCTGTTAATTGGTAACTTGCTTGTGTACTATCTCCTACATCAAAGATTAAATCACAGGTTGCAGAATTTTCGTAAGTTAGTTCATCTTCTATCTGTTCTGGCGTAATCGTGGTACTTAGCACTAATTTTGCAGTTCCGGAGCCGCTATCGGTTACAATATCCGTTCCTTCTTGGTGCCAACCATAGTGAGCATTTGTCTTATTTGGTTCTGTTAGTAACTTTTGGTCTTGTGAAAATCCCATTTTGATATCCTTGTGGTCTTTTATGATGCAACTAATAATATCTCCAGAGCCATAGTACGCATATCTGGCACCTGCCATTTCATACTCAATTTCCAAAGTCGCTCCATGGATATATTCTTCGTCTACTGTAATAACAATTCCCTCTGAACTAAAAATCGTATTCGTTCCGCTTCCAACTGGATTTATCGTATCGGTTTTTATTCCAAATTGCTTGATATAATCTAAAACATAGCCAAGTAATTGTGCTTCTACCTGTGTCCAACTTCCAATCGTTGTCGTATTCATTTCATATACTTCGTTAATGAGATTGCGTATGTTTTCATTGCTTGATGGACTTACATTGAATAAAATACCATACATTGCTATCATATTGTCACTTAAGTCTCTAAGGGCTACATTAGCATCTCGACATTCTTGTTCTTCTTGTAAACCATCCGTAATGAGAACAATTTGTTGTGCAAGGTCTCCATTTCGTCCACCAGCAGAATTTTCCGTCATAGTCGTTAATGCAATATCCATCGCATCTTTCAAACTTCGCTCATTGCTTGTGTCTAAACTTGCAATTTGATTTCTAATTTGTTCCTTTCCAGTTTTTAATACATTACTGCTAACACTTCCTGTGGAGGGAATATCTTTGAAAGGAATCATTCCAACACGAATTTTATTCGAAAGTTCACTTCCTGTCGCTGGATTTCCATAAAAAGCATATAACTGCTCAATAAAGGTGTTTAGCCCTGTTTTTATATAATTAAGAGTTGCATCATCATCTGCTTTAATAATAAACAATAGGTTCAAATCCTTGAAGTTATTGGAACTTACATTGGGTTGTGTTTGCAAAGTTCCTCTTTGTACGACAATGTTGCTAAAAACCGTTCCGTCTGCTAAGGTAAGACGAGCCGCTGTAATATCTTTGGTAAAATTAGCCGTGTTACATACAGCATCCGATTTACTCGGAAAAAGACTAAACCCTATTAAAAGTACGAAAGTTTGTATTAAAATCATTATTTTTTTCATAACTTCTCCACTTTCTTTATCCTTGGTTTGCGATTAAAACGCAACGGAAACTATACGAACCAAAAGAATGTCCACTATGGTTTGTAAAATCGAATAATCCTGTATATTTCCCTCTGCTATAATCTCCACTTCTCAAGAAAAATCCTGCACTATCTCGAATATAAATCGAAGTTTCTCCAAACCAAGAAGTATAGCCATTTCCTTTTTGGGATGTTTCCACAATCGCATCTCCATATCGATTTTGATTGGCATCATAATTCTGGTTTAACGCACTTGCATCCTCGTTTGATGCTTGATAAACCGTACAATACTTGCTACTTCCTGGAGTTTGCAAAATTGAGGAAGCATAATTCTTCGCTTTCTCGTCCGTTTTTTCCAAATACCCTGCGGTATACTCGCTTGAGCCTCCGTTCATATCGTAGATACCATATAGATTGCCTGTTGTACTGGCTAATTGTCCTTCTTTGGTGTACCACGCATAGGATTTATCCGCATAGTTATCTTGCAAAGCCTCTTGGATTTCTTCTACTCGATTAGCCGCTGCAATCTTTGTATTTCCTGCATATCCGGTAACCGTTTCCGCTCCTGCTACTGCTTTGGATACTTCTAAATTATTGATGGCTACTTTTGTTCCGTTTCTTCCATATTGACTATGGGCTAAATAGGCACAAGCTCCCCATTCACTATTCTTCATTAAATGACTATCTGCTGTTTCCTGCAATCCATATGGATTTCCTTCTTGTGATAAGGCTTTTGCCAAGTTGTAGATTTCTCCAACAGAAATATTGTTATACGAATAGGTTTTTCCTAAAAATACTGGATACGTCATTTTCGTTTCTTCTTTTTGGATTTTTCCAAATACGTTCTTGCCATCTCTCTCATAGGTTAGATTAGTATCTACGACTGGGATATTTTCGGATGCTGTATTTTTTTGTCCAGCAAAGCCTGCTTCAAATTTAGAAACCCAGATACCTGTAATCTCCTTATCCCATTCCCCATTTGCAAATTGGTTTCCTGTTCCGTCTTGGAAAGCTGGATGCACAATATATCCTAGTTTCGTAACATCTTGTCCTTCTTGATTGAAGTTTGTGGTTCCTTGTAAAAATACAACATCTATCTTTCCAGTTTGCTCTTCTCCGTCCCATTGAATTTTGTATGCAAACCTTGGTATCCATACCCACATACTACCATCTTGTGTGATGGCATTTGCCCATCTACTACTTCCACCTTCTTCGGTTTCTCCTGTTTGGGCAATATATTCATACCAAATCCCCTCTTTTGCTTCTTCTGGTTCTAAGATTTTTGGTGTTTCGCTTCCTTCTTCCAATGTGATGGCTCTCATACCTTCTAATAAAATTGGTGGGTTTTGGTTTTGGTCTGTTTTAACCGGTTTATTTTTCTTTGCCGTCATGACGCCAAAGGTAATAGCGGCAAGTCCAATAATGACTAAAATTCCAATGATTATTCCTATTTTTTGCTTCATTTGTTTTCTCCTCTTTTATCTACTATCTTCATTATATCTTAACATAGAGGATTGTCAATCTTTAATTCACTTTTCCCTCTACTTTTCCGCAGTTGAACTTTACATAATTTTGTGATATAATTGGTTCGTACATTCTATGCGAGCCAAGTGCTAGCATATTGTATACTTAGTGAAGGTCAGGCACTAAGTACCCCAGCTAATATTTTAGGAGGGATATCCATGCAGTTATTCAGAATTTCCATCAAATTTGAGCAAGATGGAAAATGGAGCAATCGGGATGCCGACCTCGAAGGCTATCTGGTAAAGAAAAGTGAAGCGTATGACACAGTGGAAGGGTATGTCAATGTATTATACCCTACCTACTCTGAGCCGGTTCGCTACATCAAGGGGCTGTATGCCTCGGATGACTCTCTTATCTTTGTTCAGATGGTTAACGACGATCATCTTACTCCCATTTGCTACTGTTTCCCCGCCACCGACCAGCAAGGATACTGGAGTTCTTACAATACCGCCGTGGGCTTCTTCCCTGTTTCCCCTGGTACTCCTTGCAGTCTTGGACGTGCAACGCTTCGAATCGAAGAAGTTACAGAGCAGTCTGAGCTCATGAAAAAAACCTTGGCAACCTTTGGGAGAAAATCCTTGGAGGCAAACTTCATTAACCAGTGCATGCTGGAGGACTACCGAAATCTGGCTGATTTCTTGGAGCCAGGAGTGGTCTTCCAGATGAAACTCCACTGTGGAAAGTGGTAACCTGACTAATCCCTGTTAGCAGAGTCTAACACAAAACACCAGTGAGCAATCACTGGTGTTTTTGTCTTTATTTATTAAATGAATATTCAAATTCGGTTCCGTCTCCCAATGTCATAGAAAATGTCTTTGTTACCGAATAGGTCGCATTTGGTTGATCTTCATTTTTGATGTTGACTTGATAACGATAAACATAGTCATAAGTTTGGAAATCACTTACGCCAATCAAGTTTTTCGTAAAGAAGTTTGTTTTGATATATTCTTCAAAACTTGCTTGTGTTGGGAAATTACTGTTACGATAACTTGCATTTAGTTTCTGGTAAGCATAGCGGTAATCTCCATCATTGATAGCAGAAAAGATTTTGGTTAAATTTAATTGCATTTTTCCTGCGATATCTGCTTTGTTATATTGTTCTGTAAACTCTGGTATATCTACAGTGTAGGTATCTAATAGGACGGTATAGTTCATTGGCGATACGGCTCGAATGATATAGTAATTTTCATAATCGTCAATAAAAGTATATTGGGTATATTCCTTTCTTTCGTCTACACGATACTGCTTCATTCCCTTTTTTTGATATTGGTTGATATAGTTTAAGTATTCTTCTTCAGACGCAAATTCCGAAATATCTTTGATGGCTTCTGGCAACATAGAAGCAAATTCGGTTTGCATTCTTGCTACATATTGCCCATAACTAGAAGCATTTGGGTATTTTGCTTTTTGGTATTCTGCATCAAGTTTTGTGTAAGCATAATTTGGATAGTATGTGTTTTCGCGGATCCAAGTATCAAAATAACGGGTTATGATTTCTTCCTCGGTTGCTTTTACTTGTGTATATTTGTTGAATTTCTTTTGCTCGAGTTTGATTGGCGCTAATTCGTTTTTCTCTGTTTTGTAGTTCTCATAGGCTGTTTTTGAAATTGGCTCGATTGCAAAAGTAGCGGTTTCGCCATCTACATAAACAATGGCATAACATTCTTTTCCTTGGTGGTTATCTGGTTCAATGATACCATAAACAAGATAAATTGGGCTTGTAATATCGTCTTTGTAGTAGATTTCTCTTGCACGAAATGTAGTTCCCTCTCCACTATCTACTTTTGCAATGGTAATTGCATTGGAATTGGTAACTCGTTTTGCTGTTTTATAGTGCTCTGTTAAAATGTTATATACCGCTTCTTCATTGCCCATTCTAAGGTATAGATAGTAATTGGACATCATTTTCTCGATGGAAAAAAACTCTTCATAACCGCGAACTGGTATGATTTTTTCTTCTACCTCTAGTGTAATATTATCGTCTAGGTTTTCAGCATATTCTTTGGCCTTTTTCTCTTGATTTAAGCGGATGATAAGAATTCCAGCTAGAATTATTAAAAGTATGATGATAAGAATAATGATAACTTTTACTTTTTTCAAAACATCGTACTCCTTTCCTTATTTTAGTCCATTTACTAAGTGATAACAGTTGACAGAGGTAAATACATCTGTAATAGATAGCCAGCCGGATTGCCCATTATTAAGCGAACCTTTTGTTGTGTTCATGTTATAAATTTGGGTTCCGTCTTCGTTAATATCTACAATCGGCATCCAATGCTGATCTCTTGTATAACGGCTTGTTCCGCCTCTTCCGGAGCCCTGTACATGGACAATAACTTCTCCACCATTTCTTAAATGATTTCGAATTTCTGTTAACTGGCTAGCAGATAACTGGGTTGCAACTCCCCCTGGACATCCAGAACCAAGCGCTCTTGTGGTTAGATTGAACTCATAAATGGTTCTTCCCCAGCCTGGTAGTCTTGTACTTCCATATCCACTTGCAATGGTGCTGGTTGTTGTGCAGAAACATCCTGCATTTGCCATTGTGCTTCCGCCTCCTGATGTTTCATTTACCCATGGTCCATAGTTTTGTAGGTACCAAGTATAGGTTTTTCCATTGGAACTGGTATAAGTTTGGAATTCATAACCAGAAATGGATGTTGAACCAACCGTTCCTCCAGATCTTTCTTCATAAGTAAAGATTTCTTGCTCATTGGCAGCTGTTCTAGTGATTGGTTTATTTGGTGCATAATCAAACATCGCAAGTTGTGCTGCTGTGTAGTAAATATATTTTGTTCTAGCAAATAATTCTCCTGCTGGTGATTGACTATAATCATAAATTCCTTTTACATAAGTTTCAAAAGTAGCATCTCGTAAAGGAATATGACCTGGTGCGCCACCACCTAATTTGCACCACCAGTTATCCCAAATATATCGGTTGTGCTCCCATGAGTTAATCTCATAAAGACCTGCGCCTGCTTCATATACTTGTTTGAAGGTTTTGCCATCTCTCGTTGGCAAGTGTCCAAAATTATAGGCAATCGCAGTTAATGCCCATTTTTGTTGCATGGATAGTTGAAGTCCTGCTGTATCGGTATTGACTTTGTTTAGGTATACAGATTGTAGTTCTTCTCCAATTTTATCCACTAATTCTTTTTCAATGTAGATTTGGTAACTTGCTACTTCTGCATTGGTATATTCTGCTTCATGTCCTCTTGGTAATTTACTACCTACATATTGTTCCACACTGTCGACTGTTTTTTCTTGTCCATTTTCTAGTACTTTTCCTTGTTTGTTAAACTGACTATGGTGGGATTTCCACTGGATATCTGCATTTCCAATGGTTGGCCATCCAACACCATCGCCATACATTAAATAATATTTTCCGTCCGTGGATTGTGGTGCTTCTCCAGAGTGTGCAAATTGTCTTAAATAGCCTGCAAGTCCTCCCATGAGGCCTCCTGCACTACTGAAAGAGTCTGTTCCAAAGATACTTAAATCTAAGGAAGTAACACCATAACTTCTTCCAGTTAAGCGATAAAGAATATATCGCATAACGGTTTCGTAGATTTGTGTTCTTTCACTCGAGCCCAGTAGTTTGAATAGCAATTCTGCTCCCGTTACTAAATTCTCTTTTGGAGATAATGGAGCACTACTACCTGGTACTTTGTATAGAATTAGGTTTCCTTCAACAACACGACCAGCATTTACGCCTCCCACTGGTGTTGTGGTAGTCGTTGCTGTGGTTCCATTTTGCTCTCCTGTATCTGGTTCAGTTGCTCTTAGTGCAAAGTTAAAATCTTGGCGACAACGGTTTGACGAAGTAGCGCCTGCCTCTTGGATGGCCTCTGTATAGCCACAGTTATAGTAGAGTCCGCCCCCTGCATAAATCTGGATATGCCCGTATTGATGTCCTTCATTATCGTTCATAATGATTAAATCGCCTGGTTGGATGGCATCAAAATTCGTGATTACCTCCCATCCAGCTGGTGGGCTATTCACAAAGAAACTAACTGTTTTCTGGTGTCCACTAAAGGTCGCCTTATATCCTGCTTCATAAAGAACCCAAGAAACATATCCGCTACAATCAATGGTTCCATTGGAGCCAGATACTGGCACATTACCAGTTGCTCCATAAGTATATCCATTGCTTGCAACATATTGCTTACATTCTGCTGCCTTTTCTAAAATGGTTCGTGCAAAACCAGTTACTTGGCTGATGTCTACCTCTTGTGCTGGTTGTGAACCTGCTGTTGCACCTGGTAATTCTCCTGTATTGCTAACAATAAAGCCAAGGAAGGCATCGGTATTATCGCGCAAACTAGTAGTTCCTGCTTGCCATGTTTGGTATCGGGTCGTGGTTGTAACCGTTCTTTTATTTTCGGTTAAATCTACCTTTTCATAGGTATAGGTTGTTACATTTTGCGTCGTTGTGGTGTTTGTCGTGGTATTGGTTACTGGTACTTGATTGGTTTCTGTATTGATTAAACGATATTGTCCCATTTGGTCTGGTTCATTGGTTACGACTGGGTCTGGTGTTTGTGTTTTATCCGTAAAGATTGGCTCTACTGTTTTTTCAACAAACAAGGTTCTTGCTTCTGTTACAATCGGTGTAATAGCAGTAAAGTAGCTTACTTCTGTTACAGGGTCTTCATTGTAATCTGTTGTCGTTACGACTGGGTCTGTTGTTACACTTCCGGTTTTGGTATAGGTACTAACCGTTCTTTTTCCAGATAGTTGTGTCGTGGTAGTCGTTGTGGTTAGGGACTCTAAAATGGTAATTTCAATGGTGGTATTTTTCGTATAATCCGCTAGTGCATTCACGAATTCTGGGCTTTGTGTAATTAAGCATAAAGCCACAAAGAACTCAAATGGTGTCGAATATGGAGATACCATCATCATATAGTTGAATGGATATTCTTCTAACGTATTGGTACCATCGGAAGCAATATTGGATTTTGCAATGATAAAATTATCTCCATCCATTGCGAAATAGTTTCGTGCTGCTGAATTTTGATTCGCAATCATACTTCTAAGATTGTCTAGTTCAGTATAGGTTAATTGATTCGAGGTTCCATCGGTATTCCCTCTCTTTAGGGTAATGACCCCTTGAAGCCCATTTCCTCCCATGTATGGATAAGAAGTTACAATTTCTGCTTCCATCCAATTCGTTAGATATTCCAGATTTCCTCCTAAGTTCAATTCTCCCGCATCCAGTCCTACTGCTTCCAATCTTTTTTGAATTTGCTCCTTAAAATCATCTGGAATGACAATATTTTTATCTTGTACTTGTACAACATCTTTTAGGCTTTTGGCTACTTCCCCTAATTTCTTAAATGCACCATCAATAACGCCCCAAAAAAGTGCAGCAATAAAAATAAAGATAAGAAGAGTGATAATTCCAATTTTTGCATATTTTTTTCCGAACTTTTTTTATAAAATTTCCAACGGCTTTTCCAATATTTTTGATACCATCTAGCCATTTTTGGTCATCATTCATTGCTCCACTCCTTTTCTAAAAGTTTACATACAATAGTACTTTTTTGTTATAGTTTGCTTTATTTTCACTTGCTAGATATCCCTCATAATCCAATACAGCGTTGGTAAAGCGGATGGAATTGGTCGTATCTTTTCCGGTATAGGCTTTGTTAAACTTAATCATAAAGGTTTTCACTTCACCTGGTTTTACGACTAATACCTCTTCGGTTAATTCATGGATATAGGAAGTATAGGTAACATTTCCTTCCGTTCCGCCAATTAAATACGTTGCATTGGTATTTTCTTTTGGGTCTAAGCAAATGCTTTGCTGTGTATCATTTTTGACACTGATATTAAATTGCTCATATTCGCTATATACATCTTTTGCATTGACTTGAACAATCACGCCATAAGCAGAAGAATATTTTCCAATCTTTTTTCCGCCAATGAAATTATTGATAGCAAGTACATATTTTCCATCTATTTTATCGACCGTAACATAGTCTTCGATTGCTCTTAGTTCGTCATTGCCAGACTCTAGTAAGTTCTCATACAAACGGACACGGTATGTCCTTCCATAAGGCCCATTCATCCAACTTAATAGTTCACTTACTTTTCTGGTTTGGAATTTACTTGCATAATAGTTTTGGCGAAACTGTTCTTCGGTTTGAAAAACTTCTTCTCGGCATCTTTCGGAAAGCATAGAATATGCTTCCGTTACTTTGCCTTCATTGCAATAGGCAATAAATTGCTTAATCGCTGTTTCTTCATTTTCGATATTGGTTGTGGTAGAACCACTAATTTCATTTACTTTTTCTTTTTCAATGGTTTGGTTCGCAACTGGGTCGCCGACTTGGTTAATTAGGTTTTGCGCCATTTCATTGGCTAAAACACGGTTTTCCAGTTCTTTTTGTTTGCGGTTTTTTACCATATTATTGAGAAATTGAATGACAAGGAAAAAAGAAACTATTGCTGCACAAATTGTTAATACTTTTTTCCTATGTTGGTTAAAATATCTAATCCATTTGTTAAACATAATAGTTTCTCCTCCAACATTGGTATCACTATACCAATTTATTGATTTTACGAACGCCGTTAGCAACCATTTCAGCATCTTCTTCCGATAGTCCTTTTGCTTCAACTAATCTCTTCTTTAATGCTTGGACATCTTTTTCACTCTTATAAGTAGATGCAAGTTTGGCAACTAAAATTCTTTTTTGTGAATCATCCTCTCCAAATTCTGCTCCTAGGCTCATTGCCTCGATAATCATTTTGTCGTCAGTAATTCCTTCTTTACGATATGCTTTAGATGCTTCTAGTTTTTCTTTATATCCTTCAGAGCCAAATTCTTGAATGTATTGTTGTCTAACTTCTCTACTAGCAATCGTATGCTCATCTGCTTGTTCTTGAATTCTATCTTGATATGCCTCTGTTCCAAGTCGTCCTTCTTCAAAAGCATTACGAAGTTCATCTGTTCTTCTACTATCTGCACGCATTGCTCCTAGGGCTGTTCCCGCTAAGTTTCCGCCTACTGCATTACCAGCGATAAGTCCTGCGCTGATAGAACTGGTTGCATTTTTTCCTCCACTTGCTGTGGTTGCTATTGCTGCTGCTGTTAGTCCAGCTGTGATACCTGCTGCTCTACCTGCTAATTTCACACCACTGGATGCAATAAATCTAGCTCCTTTTGCTGCTCCCAAAGCAACATCTCGTTTTGTTGGCATATACGTTGCTGCTACATTTTTAATTCCTCGTCGAATGCTTGGTGCAGTTCCATCATTTCGTATCGTTCCTCTTAATGGGGTCGAACTTGCAGCTCTTGCTTGTACTTCTCTTCTTGCTTGTGCTTGTTGTTCTCTTGCTGTATTGGATAAAAGTAGTCCTGAATTTGGGTCTTGCCTAAATCCTTCTTGTCCTTCAATTTGACTTGCAAGGCTACTTCCTACTCCTCCACTTCCGCTCGTAGAGCCTCCTCCTGGCAAGATAAGTCCGCTTCCACCGCCAGAGTTTGTTCCTCCAGCACTTCCACTTGTTAAGCTTCCACTTGGACTAGTTATTAGTGTAGATGCTGCTCTTTGTCCACCAGATGCTAGAATTGGGGAATCACTTGCTCCTCCTGCTGTTAATGTTGGAGCAGCCTCTTCTTCTCCTCCTAGGAGTTCATTTGCTCCACCTTCTCCTCCTGCTCCAAGTTGACGTCCTTGATTTCGGTCAAAACTGTTCGTAAGCATACCATTTACACCATTTGCATTGGTATTTTTCTGGGTACGAATTTTCCCACGGTTGTTTTCTTTTTCTGGTTTTTCTTTCGTCTTTCCAATTCGTTTTACCATATCTAAGCCCTTCATCATCATAGCACCACCAACGGCTGCATCTGCAATGGAAGCAGTTTGTGCTTTTTCAAATCCGAAGAACCTTCTAAGTAGTTTTTCAGCTGGGATTAAGAAGCCAATCGCTACAATCGCATAGATTGTATTTTCTGCTGCAAAATCCATTGCTGAGCCGATTAGAACGGTATATAGTAATAAATGGAATGGTTGTAATAACAAGTTGAAAATATATTCTTTTAGCCACATATCAAAGGCTTGGGCTTTTCCATCATTCATTTTATCGATTGGGTATGTTAGGGCTACAACTGGTGCAATCATCGTTAAGAATGCCATATATACCACACGTTTCAAGTATTGGAACAAGAACACAACCGTATAGATAATGAATACAAAGTAAATAACCGTGTAACCAAATTGCATTAGTTTGGTATCTCCACTACTATTTTCGTTAATCATTTGTAGTTGAATTCTAGATTGCCCCATAAAGTTCGTAAGCCATAAGGTATCTCCTGCATCTCCATACTCATTTCCAGAAGACAAGGTGTTGTTTGAAATAATCGTTGCAATATCTCCCTCTTGCTTGTAGTTGCTAAGGTCGCCTACATTAACAACAACATCTTTTAAGTTTTCTTTTAGCGCATCTGTAATGGCTTCTGTTAAAGTAATTGCAAAATACATGATATAGTGCATCATGAAAAGTAGGAACATGGCAACGAGCCAATCCATTAATCTTTCTTTGTATTTTGCCTTTTCTCCTGCCGCACTACTAAATAGAATACGAATTCCTATATATACGAGAACTGATAGTAATCCTACAATCGCAAAGTTTCGTAGTGCTACATACCATTTCGCAATATTTTCTTGTAAGATAGCAGCTGACGACTCAACTGGTGTACCGCTTCCGTCTTGTGCCGTATAGGTATTTGGTTTAAAGAAGTTTACATCTAAGATTGGTACTTCATTGGAAAAAATCTCTTGTGGAGATAATCCAAATACCGGTAAATAGAATGTATCTGGCTTTGTTAAATTTTTTACGGTAATGCCGACGACGACACCTGCTCCAATAGCAGTTACAATTCCTACAGTTAATACCTGTCCTACAACTGGTATGAACTGTAGGGCTACAAGTCCTACTGCTGTTCCAATTCCTACAATCCAGCCAAGGATGGTAGAACCAATGCCAGAACTGGTGCTAAGTACAATAAAGGAAGACTCTAGTCCATAAACCATTTTTTGCATAATGGTAACAATCGTATCTCCGAAGACCTAAGAATAGAGCCTGAATTGGTGTCCATAAAACACCACCAACCCATTCTGCTGCCTCATATCCCATACCTGCTGCTGAAGTTTGACCTGCTACAACATTGGTAGCACTAGGCGTTGTGGTAGTATTGGCTGCCCAGTTAATTTGCGGAGATATAAAGTTAAATAATATGATAAATACGAGAAGAAAGATGACTTTCTTCATGATATGTTTCTTTTCTACTAATGTTTCCATATCATCCTCCCATTAAATTCCTTCTTTTTTCTTTCTCATTTGCATTAGTTTATTTAAGTTTGTTTCCACAAATTCAAACTCTTTGGCGGTTGGTCGGATTTCAATAATGGCTGTGTCTGCTCCAACTTTTAGCAAGCCTTCTCCTTTTAAGCAAGTTACTAAGAAGCCTGCCTCTCCTTCACTTAGTTTGAATACTTCTTTGAGATATTGAATTTCCGCTTTATCTTGTGCTAGGAATAATTTTGTGTCGGATGAAGTTAATACCGCTTGTGCTTCTGGTTTCTCATAGAAGTCTTGAAATCTTTGGGAAATGATGGCTAGGGAAACATTTCTCTTTCTGGCACGACGTGCCATTGTGTTTAAGAAATCTACTGCTTCTGGATAAGGAAGGAGCATCCATGCCTCGTCGACAAGTACTCTTTTCTTAGCTGCTTTACGTTTATCTTCACTATTTTTCTTTACATATTTCTCCCAAATCCAAGCTAGCAGAATTTGCTGTGCAAGTGGTCTTGCAAATCTTTCCTCTAGTTGAGAAATATCTAGGTTAATAAACAAGGTTCCGTCTAATAAATCGAAGGTAGATTGTCCATCAAAGTATGCCATTTGTCCTTCATATTCACGGATGTATTGTTTCATAACTTTTAGTAAATAACTATAATGGAATTTATAGTCTGAGTTATCATTTGCCATTGCTTTTGCTTGAATTCTCTTATACCAAGAACCGATGGTAGGCATTTGTTTTTTGGTTCTACCAAGTAAGTTGCCAGACATCATATCTTTGGTGGACTCAAATAGGCTGTTTGGGTCTGCTGTAATGCCAAGTGCTGCATATTCTTCGCCAACTGCTTCTGCAATAATTTGCTTGGTAAGTTCGTTTACATCTTGGCTTCTGGTACTACCTCTTGCCATGGTTAATAGGGCTTGAGTAACATCCTCAATTTTATTTTCTACATTAAGTACTAATCTTTCTTTTCCGGTAATTTCGTCCTTGGTAACCTCTGTTTCGATATCGAATATGTTGATAACAGTTTTTGATGTTGGGGAAAGAACCACGTTAATTCCACCCAAACTCTCTGCCACGATACGGTACTCACCTTCTGCGTCAAGTGCTAGACTTTGAATGCCCATTAGTACAGCAGAGCGTGAAATTAAGGTTTTCATGGTTACAGACTTACCAGCACCAGATTTTGCGAAAATTACCATGTTGTAGTTGGTAAGTGAGGAATGGAAGTTATCAAATAAAATTGGTACTCCCGTTTGTTTATTAAATCCAAGTGGGATACCAGTTGGATGTCCTACCTCAGAAGTCGTAAACGGAAATACGGTTCCCATCGAATTACGGTCAAATGTATGTGTTTTGTGGATTTTGTCATCCATCAATGGTAGATTGGACTTGAAAGCGTCTTCTTGCATACCCCATGCTGTTTTTACGCCTACCAATGATTTCGACATTTCCGTTGCAAGTAGTTTGGTATAACGGTCTAAATCCTCTAAGTTATACGCAAACAAGGTGGCTACTACGGATGCGTCATACAACTTATTGAAACCTGCTGCAATTTCATCTCTTAGTTGCTCTGCTTCTAATCTTTTTTGCGTAATGGTACTCTCACGGTTAATGTTTCCTCGGTCTGCTGCCACAATTCTTTCCGTTTCAAGTTCGTTAATGACACGGTTTAATTCGTTTTGCGATTTCGACTCTTGAATTGGGTTAATGTAAATGGAGGTGTTAATATCCCCAAATAGATACATATCTCGGAACAATTCTGGGAATGTACACATTCTAGGAAGTGCAGATACAAAGAAACTTCTTGCATAACGTGTTACATTGGATATAATCTCTAAGTGGTCAATGTTACTTGCATCAATTCCAGATGGTGCAATGAGTTCTTTGATGGTTTTCTTTTTCAAAATCTTGTACTCATCTGGCTTTGTGTAGTCACTATACGGTCTTCTTTCTTCTACCTCTTTTTGTTTTTTGGCCATCTGGTGTTTCTCCTCCTTTTTCTTGGTTTTGCTTTTGTTTATCAATCTTATTTATCGCATCTTTTGCTATATCCGTTCCAATCATGGTTGCATTTTCTTCTAAGATAATTTTTGCTAGCTGGTCGATTAAATCGTCTACATTTTCTTGTTTTTCTTCGATTGCTTTTTGCTTTTCGGATTTTACTTCTGTAATGAGTTGGTTTGCTTTTTCAAATGCTTTTTCTTCAATTTGCTTATCCAAAATGCGGATTTTCTTGTCGAGTACATCTGGTGCTGTTGAATAAAGTTCGTCAAATCCTGCACGAAGTGCTTTATCGATTCCATAAACCTCTGCTTCGTCACGGTTGTATGCTACATAGAGTAGGTCTGCAAGGTCGTCCGAATTCAATACCTTAGCATTCACACCACAAGCTGCAATCGTACGAATAATGGATTGTGCTCTCGTATATAACTCGGAGAAAGATAAATTACGAATTTCCTCTTTATCAAAAGAGTTTTGTCCTAATTCGTCTGCATAGTATGGAATTACAATATAGTATTTTTGGTTTAATACATTTTTGTTCAAACTCATTTTTTCGGTGTTATAGATAATGTCTTTTCCATACTCATATAGGTTGGTTTGTTTGGTTAGTTCAAATTGTGCCTTCTCCAACTCTTCTTTTGGATAATTGCCTGAATTCACCATTTTCGTATATTCGGTTTTGGCTTTTTCCAAATTATTTTCTAATTCTTCAATTTTCGATTTATAGGTCTGAATACTGCTCTCTAGGTTAATCGTTCTGGTTTGGGTATAGATTTGGATGGGATGACGAAGTGTATTTAAGAATTGTACAAACCCTTCTTCTACCGCATTTTTTTCTAGTTCAGACATAAGGTCATAGTTAATTCCTTGACATTCCACTACCATGATATATTTCATTCCATTTTTTACTTCAATCATATTATCCGTAATGGTATCAAATTCCATAAAGTCTTCCACTGGTTCTTCTGGTACTGCTCGTTTGCTACTTTCTTTTCTCTTGTCTGTGCTTTCTGGTATCGTTGAAGATTTGCTTTCTTTTCCTTTTTTGGATTTGAAATACACTAAGAATAGCACGGCAAACAGCATAACGATTGCAATTACAATGATAAATAAAATCATCGTTAGTGTGTTAATATCATCAATCATCTTTTGTATCCTCCTTTAGGGTATAGACTTTACGTTTTTTCATTTTGAAAAAGAACGCTCTTTTAATAACATCATCGATTGCTTCTCCGCTAGTTTTTTTCGTAAACTCTATGCTTGTAATCTCTGGTATCTTGAAGGTTCCAATAATAAAACCAAGTAAAGCAAGGACAGCAAAGATTGCTACGCCGACAACGGTTAGTCCAACGGCATTGAAGAGTGCGAAAAATAGCACACCAATGCCTCCTAGTATTCCGGTATAAATTAAACTTTTGGTAGAAAAGATAAACAAAATTCTACCTTCTCCCTTTACACTTCTTGGTAAATTGTATGTTCCCATACAGTTTCCTCCTTTGTATACAACTCTACTAATTTATTATATCAAATAAAGTCTAGAATTGTAATAGAAAACAGAAAAAAAGTGCATTTTCATGCACTTTTTCATATAAATGTTATGGATTTGTAATCTTTTTGTCATACTATCTTGACTAAACAGTAATTTGACTAGCCATTTTGTAGATAGCACTTGCGATGTTAACACCTGCGAAGATTAATACAGCACCAATGATGTATGGTAACATAACTTTCTTGTATTCTGCTTTTTCGGAAGCACTACCCATCATGTATTTAATACCTAGTACAACAATAACACCTACTGCTACTAAACTTCCTACAACTTGGATAACACCAATGATTTGCTCACCAATGCCTTTTACTTGTGTACCTGCTTGTTGGTTTGGGCTAATTTGGCTTGGGTCGTATGCTAGTGCAACACTTGCTAAAGATGCAATCATTACAACTACTAATGCGATAGTACCAATCATTTTTAAGGTTCTTGTTTTCATATTCAATTTCACCCCTTTCAAGTTTGAAATTTTATTTAAAATCTCTTTTCAGAAATGTTAAAAACTTTTTTTCTAGCCGAGTGCATTTCCAAGCACTTCTACGACTAATTTCCACATGGTAAATCCGCCAAATACTACGATACAGCCGACTACATAAGGAACTAGCATTTCTTTTACATTTGCTTTGTCTTCTGCTCCTCCTGTCATGAACTTGATACCTAGGTAACCTGCCATCAGAACTGCTACGACACTTCCGAGTGGAATGAGTACACCTAAAATCTTATTGGACATATCTACGACTGATGTCTTGCTTAAGGTATCATCTGATCCAGGTGCTTGTTCTCCTTTTGTAATAAAAGAATCTGCTCCTGAAATCAAGTCACTTAAGGCATAGGACTGGCTAGTTGGGATAAGTAAGATAAGCATTACAAGACAAATACAAATTAACATCTTTTTTGCTTTTTTCATTTCTTTTCCCTCCTATCCTTTTCATTATACCACAAGTTGTAAAATCTTTCAAGTTTTACCACTAATGAATTGCTGTAACAATGTCATAAATGACTTTTGGGAAGACGGTTCCACTAAATATAAGGACAGCTCCAATGACATATGGTATCATACTTTTTTTGTAATCTGCCTTTTCTTGGGCACTTCCTGTCATATAGCGAATACCTAGTACCATTAAGACAATGACTGCAATAATGGAACCAATCACTTGCAAGATACCGAGTAATTTTCCTGCCATAACTTGCGCCTCATTTGGCATGGTTGTTTGGCTTGGTTGTAATGCACCTGGGTCGCTAATTACCCAACTTGCTTGGCATGGAATGGTTGCAATATGAATAATGGCAAACAGTATGACAAAGACGAAAAGGATTTGACCTATTCTTTTTTTCATCTTGCTCTCCTCCTTACTTTAATATACCTTATCCTAATTGTAAAGTATTTTGACAGGTTTTGCAATATTTTTTTGTATTTTTGTTTTTTTGCAAAAAGAAAAGGGAAAAGAGCGAAGCGTCAGTTGCTGCTTCACTCTTTCCCTTTTGGCTTTAGTTCTCTATGACACTGGGTAAAGAAAAGGCTACTTTTTCCGGCTTGTAGCTGATGGTTGCCTCCAGGCTGGTGGATACATCCCACTTATCTTCTGCTCGGTAACTGGTGTGGGTTTGCAGTTCTTCAATCTGGTACTGGTTGTTTGCAATCACTTTCGCATAATTGGGATGTCCAGAAATCTGGTCGCCCCTTTCAATCAAGTGAATGCGGTGGTTATCCTTGTTTTCGTACATTTCCAGATACATATCTCCGCACATACCCATTTGCCAGTTCGCATTTAAGTAGGTTTCCGTCCCAAAGGACTTCAAAATCTCGTACAGCCTCGGTGCATTTTCAATCCGAAGGACACCGATGTCTGTCCAAATGAACTCATCATCAAAGATGTAAGTTCCAGCTTGGATTTCGCTGTCTGCCAGTCCTCGTTTGATATACTCGATGGAAATTCGGTGGTAGGCTTTTTCGTTCAGGATTTGCTGTTGACTACATACAATGTAGTAGTTGTCAACTTGCTTTTGACTGTGTGCCATTACTACGGCTGAGGTATTTACGGTTACTCTTGCCGAAAACTGTTCTGGTATGTGGAGTTGGTGCCAAGTTTCATTGGCTTTTTCGACGTCCTCTAAGGTCGCCGCTTGTGTTTTTTCTCCATTCCAGAAAGAGATTTCATTGGGGTGATCTTTCCAATTATATGGATTTTTCCGTTCCAGGTTCACCACTCCGATGTCGTAGGTTTCGCCGTAGGCTACTTCCATAACAAAATTGTAGACGGTATCACCTTCGTTTTCCGCATAATTGGCTGTCATACTCCCAATTTCTTCTACGTTCCCGGTAAGCATTGCCATTCCGGTATCATTTTTCAGGGTCATGGCCGTGATACCGCTTCCAGCCGAGTAGGCTTGGACTTGCAACTCACCCATTCGTGCTTCCACATAAGAAACATATGTAGTGAGCAGGTAGTTGCTCAAAAGTTCCATCAAATGGTCTTTTTGGGTTCCTGTGATTTCTCCCAGAATGGTGTAAATGGGACTACTGCCATCTGCTTTCCAGAAATACATGCCGGGGGCAATACTATACTGGCTTGCATGGAAGCAATCCTTTTCTTGCACTTCCAAGAGATACCACTGTCCGTGCTCTTTGTCAGATGTGCTGTAGACATCAATCTGTCTGGTTTGCGTTTTTCCCAAGCACCGCTCGCCAATATAGGCAGTGGCACCATAGGTTTCTTCTTCCACGATGGTCATGTGATAGTTGACAACCGCTTCGGTCATGTGGTTCCACCGACCGATTTGTTGCATTTGGCTAACATCGCCGGCGATTTTCGGGTCGCCCAACGTGGCTCTGGTGTGGTTTGCAAAAAAGATGTCTTCGCTGAGGTCCGTGGTTTCGACGGGGCTCCATGCTTTCGGCTGGGTTTCGGGGTCTACTACCTCATTCGGGTGGCCACTTAAGTTGACGGCTACGAAAATGAGGATCCCGATTAAGAGCAGGGTCAGTAGGATGAGCATCACCATGAGGACAATTCCTACTACATTTCTCTTTTTCCGGGTGCGCTTGCGAGCGCGGTTTTGCTTTTTCTTTTCCATGTTCATTACCCTTTCTATGTTATGATTTTTGGTTGTGGTTTCGGGGTATCTTGAAAACTTTGCCTCCTTCCAATACATTGGATTTTCAAGAATTCAACAATTCTTATCTTTTTTATTATACCACATTATGTAAAATAAAGAAAGAGAGCCAGTTTTTTCTGGCTCTCTGGTTCTTTCTTCTTCTATTTTTACATTGCTTCACGGTAATATTCCGCGATTAGTTCATCCAATTCCACACTTATTTGATAGATTATGCTATAATCTTCTCCTGCTTCTATACTTTCATTCAATTTATCTCTTAATTTACAGATTTCATCATTTAACATACTATCAACTCCTTCTTTTTCTTTTGTATATCCTAAAGATAACATATTTTTTGTTTTCAGTCAATGTTTTTGTTGATTTTTAAGGGATTTGGAGCATTTTTCGTATGTGTTTTTTCGACATTAGTTACTATATCTTCCTGTTTTTCCCAGGCATTTTTCTTCTTTTTCTCTGTTTCTACAAAAAAAGAAGCTTCTTTTCGGCTTGCCAAAAGGTGCGCTTCTTCTTTTCTTTTTTTGATTGTTCTAATTTAGTCTTCGTTTTCTGCAATCACATTCTGATTTTCTACAATCGAAAGTACCATATTTCTTTCTATAAAATATGTTTTTAGTAGTTCTTCTACATATTCCTTGGTTATTTCTTCATATCTTTCGATATAGTCAAAACTTTGTATTCCTTTGACAGTATCTGCTAAAAGCATACGTGCAATACTATCAATATCGTTGTATTCCATCACATATTTGCCATAGAGTTTCTTTTTACTACGCACAAAGTCTTCTTCGGAAATTCCGGTTTCTTGCATCTTTTTCACTTGCTCGCAAAAGGCTTGGTAAACTCTTCTTGGGTCTTTGGATTGGCTAGCAAGTAAGACGTGGGCATATTGTTTGGAAAATTCATAATCTCCATCTGGTTGTGTCGAGAGGTTTCCCTCATTGTATAACATTTGGTAAAGTTTCGAACTTCTACCAATTAGCAAGTCTAGTGCAATTTCAATTCCCATGTGTTTTTTGACTTGGTCTTTTTGTTCTACTTCTGTATCCAAAATACCAATCATAAAAATTGGTGTGCTTACTTCGGCCGAATGAACCTTTTGATGGCATTTTACTTTTCGCTCTGCTTCTGGATAAATACGCTTGATCTCCTCTTGTTTTGGCTTGTTTAGCAAATGCCCTTTGACAGTTTTTAGAACTTCTTCTGGCTCTACATTTCCGCTTACTACCAATATCATATTGGATGGATGGTAAAAGGTGTTATAGCATTTATAGAGGACATCTGGATTGATTTGTGCAATGGATTCAATGGTTCCTGCAATATCGATTTTGATTGGGTTTTTCTCATAAAGGCAGTCCATTGTATTGAGATAAAGTGTCCAAGCTGGGTCGTCGTCATACATACGGATTTCTTGCCCAATAATGCCTTTTTCTTTTTCCACATTTTTGTCTGTAAAATATGGGTGTTGCACATAGTTCATAAGTTCTGCAAGGGCTTCTTCAAAATGGTCTGTACATTCAAACAGATAAGCTGTATGGTCATTGGTGGTATATGCATTAGCGTCAACTCCAAGTGCCATAAGCGTATCCAGGCTATTGGTTCCATCTGGTTGTTCAAACATTTTATGCTCTAAGAAATGGGCTACCCCATCTGGAATGTATACTTCTTCTCCAGAACCTGGCATGATAAAATGATTATCCACTGATCCAAATCTCGTACCCCAAATGACATACTTCTTCTCAGTTGTGGTGCGTGGTACAATGAAAACAGTTAGCCCATTTTCTAGGGTTTCTTCATAAATTTTTTCTTGAATTTTTGCACTCTCAGTTATTTTCATAAACTTCGCCTTCCTTTCCGCTTCTAAGGAAGTATACCGTATCAATACGAACTCGTTTCGCAAGTGTGACAATTTGCTTTTTGGTTACTGCCTCTATTTTTTTTGCATATTCGTCTAGCGTGGTTTCTTTTCCTGCCATTTCTTGTCCATAAGCATAGGTAAGTTCTGCATCCTGCTCTTCTGGTATTCCTCGTATATTGGCTTTCATTAACTCTTTCGCACTTTCAACATCTTCTTCACTAAAAACACCACATTGCATATCTTCTAGTTGTTGCATGATAATAGCGACGGCTTTTTCGTAGTTTTCCATCTCAATACCGCAACGTACGAAAATGGCTGCTTTTTGCTTGGTGTAGTTAGAACCTGCTGTATACGCAAGGGACTCTTTTTCACGCACATTTTGGAAAAGTTTTGAGTTGGCTCCTCCTCCTAAAATGGCATTGTATAGGTTGGCAATTTCTTTTTCTTCTTCGGTTTCTACCCCTACATCTAGCCCTAAAATTAGGTTTCCTTGGTTGACTTGCATAATTTCTTGGACTACTTTTTTTGGCTCTAGTTTGAATTCAATTTTTTCTTCTCGGATTACTTGATTTAGGCAAAAGTCTGGTTTTCGTGGGTTAAGTGCTTGGATGAGCGGATGATTTTTGGCAACTTCTTCTAATTTTTGAACTTGGTCGCCTGATACAAAAATATCGATTTTGGCACGGTTTATCAATTCTTCATACCCTTGTGCTAGGCTTTCTGGTGTAATGTCGTCAACTTCTTCTAAATAGCCATATTTATAGATACCGTAAGGGTCGTCCATATACATTTCTTCGATACAACGGTCATACGCATATTGGCGTTTGTTATCGATTTTAGATGCAATAATGTTTTTCAAATTGTTTTTTTCACAAGCCACATAGTCATCTTGGAATTTTCCTTGTTGGATTAATGGATTAAGCACAACCTGTAAGAGCATATCGAGGCATTTTTCGCCGACCGGCTCTGGTTCTGGCAAGTATTTTTCGTTAATTCCCTCGATATAGAATTTGATGACTTGGTTATCTCCATTTTTATCAATTCCACAGTCAAAGGTTGCTCCATACATTTCTTCTAAGGTTTTGTTAATTTGTTCTTGGGTCGGATAGGTTTTACAACCTCTACGAAGAACGGCTGGCAATAAGGCTCTAGTGGTAACTGCGTTTCTTTCTAAAGGAATTGTAATAAAAAGAGCAAATAAGTTGGTTTTGAATTTGTTAGTTTCGATTGAGTGGAAGGTGATTCCTTCCTTTAATTCACTTTTTTGATTTGACACAATTTCTCCTTCTTTCTTCTTTTCGTTTCTTTCTTTATTATAAGATGTTTTGAATAAATCTATTCAAAACTTTTTTGAACAAATGAAAAGGTGCATTTCGCGAAAATGCACCTTTTCGTGATTAGGCAAGTAAGCTTTTTACAACATCGGATATGGTCTTACCATCTGCAGATGTTCCCATTTGTGCTTTTGCTTCTTTCATGACCATTCCCATATCTTTCATAGTACTTGATCCTGTTGTTTCAATGACTTGTTTTACTATGGTTTCAATTTCTTCTTTCGTAAGTTGTTTTGGTAAATATTCTTCAAGTACCGCGATTTCTTCTTCGAGTTGTACTACTAAGTCTTGCCTACCACCTTTTTCATAATCTGTAATCGCTTCTTTTCTTTTTTTGGCTTCTTTTGCAATGATTTCTAGAATTTGCTCATCTGTTACCTCAATGGCTTTGTCTTTTTCCACTTGCAAAATTGCTGCTCTTACCATTTGTACTACATTTTTTCGGTTGATGTTTTTGTCTTTCATAGCATTTTTCAAGTCTTCTAATAATTTTTCTTTTAACATATTTTTGCCTCCTTTGAATAAAAAACGGCTTCCGTTTCTCGGAAACCGTTTTGTCTTAAAATTTTCTTTTTCTTGCTGCCTCGGATTTCTTTTTTCTTTTTACGCTTGGTTTTTCGTAATGTTCTCTTTTTCTAACTTCTTGTAATACCCCATTTCTTGCGCATTGTCTTTTGAATCTTTTTAAGGCATCTTCTATATTTCCATTATTAACTTTAACCTCTGACATTTATTTATTCCCCTCCTTCCGGTAATTACGTTCACTTACGTATGGGATTTGTTTTTCTTCGTAAACAGGACTAGTCCTGTTTTGATACAATAGGTATTATATCGCACTAGGCTTAGAATTGTCAATACTAGTTTCCGCTTTTCTCTCGTTTTTCCTGTATTTTCTATCCATTTTTTCGTTTTCCGATTAGACACTATCCAATTTTCCTTCCTGTCAATTCAAAATTTATATTATTTCCTTGCTCTCTTTGGTATTCCTTATTATTTTTCGTTTTCCTATTTTGTAAATCTTGCTATTGTATTTTTCATTTGCTATAATTAGTTTGTACAAATGAAAATGAAAAGAGGGTTCTATTTCATGAAATCAAAAGATAGGAAACCGACCAGATTCACAGAAGAAAGTGGAATTACTATTCTTGCTTTAATCACAACCATTGTTGTTATGATTATTTTGTTAGTCGTTTCTTCATACTTTGCTTTTGGAGAAAATGGTGCCATTCAGCAAGCACTTGCTTCGAAAAAAGCTCACGAAAACGCAAGTAATGAAGAAGGCAATGTCTTTAATTATATTATTGATTTTCGAGCAGAAGATTATTTGGGAAATGAATTTACGACACCAGATACTCCATCCGTTAATCCACCAGTAAAAGAAAATATGGAGTTAAAAAATTTCAAGACATCGATTGCTCATACAATTACAAGCTTAGGCATTGCTACCTCTCCTGCGCAGTCTGTTAATCGTTATATTACAAACTTAGAACAGATTGGAAATACCAACTATGCAGAAGGTGTTCAGTCTGATTTAGTGGTGGTTGCAACTGGTCTTAGTTCTCGTTATGAGCAAACCATCTCAGTTGCTAATATTGATGGTTACGAACAATTTGATGTAGCAGATTTTATCATTGTAAATCAAACGATGACCTATACCAGTGGAAATGATGGTCATAATATCCTATCCATGACCAAGAATTATGATAAAAGCACGGGAACACTCGTACTTGGCAGGTTAAAGTCCTATAACACAAAATGGACTTTTTGGAATATTTATGATGTCTACTTAGTCAAAAGAAACCCACAACCTACTATTGCAATGGCTCTTAATGAAGATACGGAAACAGAGCCGGAGCCAGAAAACGTGGAACTCAATGAGTTTAAGCAACAATTGGGAAATGCTATCGGCGTAGAAAATGCCATCGATAAAAGTGCAGAGGAAATGGCAAATGAAATTCGTCAATTTGCTCGTAAAAAATTTGAAGAGGGTGTTTCTACTTATTTCGTATTACTACAAGGTAGCTTAAACTCAAGATATGCGCAAAGTGTATCAGCAACCAATATGGAACAGTATGAAAATGCCACACTGAATCAGTTTTTAATTACAATTACTGCCTTTTCTTATGTAGAAGGTTCCGATGGTGAAAATATTGTTACAATGAGTAAATCTTATAACAATTCAAATGGAATTTTATCTCTTGGAAAGCAGAAGTCTTATACGAATGATAGTGGTTCTCGTTGGACATTTTTTAATATCTATAATGTTTATTTCTTGAAGAAGCCAGTTAAGACACTCGACGATTTATAATCTTTTTATGCTAGATACTCAAAAGTTATCTGGCATTTTTGCTTGTGCTTTATGTTAATTTGTGATACAATCCTTTTGTTCAAAATACATCCATTGAAAATCCTACTCGAAAGACAACTGTCTGAAAGGAAAGGTGATATCTATGCAGTAGTTTCGCGGAAAAATCTGAATAGTGAGGAGATTGTCGTATGATATGATTACCGAGCACGTACCCATTACCGAATTTCGGCACCAATCCGGCGAACTCGCTGGAAAATTTGTACTTTCCCATGTGGCATATCTAAACAAGGTTAGCATTCAAGTTTTAGGCTCTGTTTGGCACATCGACGATTTTAGCCCTTTTGGCGACCCCGTTTTGGTGGGAGAACAGTATTATGAGTTCCTGAAAACAGAAAAGGCCAATTACACCAGATTTTCCACTTTCCGGCAAAGAAAACGATTGGTGGCTTCTGTTTCCTACGAGCCAATCATCATCATTGCCCCTCGTTCAGAAATTGACACACTTTCTGGCATCCGTGCTTCTCTTATCGACATGTATACCTACCTTACAATGTTACGAAAACGTAGGTGTTGGTACCGAGAGACCAGGTCGTCCTTAAATGAATATATTGTTTTTGGTCGGTATTTATTGGATGCCCATGCCAATGTCTGGCAAATTCAGCAAAAGATTTCTGTCGTACCAGAGCATTTTGTATGCAAGCGTGAACTATTTCAGAAAATCTATGGTGGTTTCATTGCCACAACATCCTTTGCATTTCCCCGAAGCGCCAGTGATTTGTGCCCACTTTGCGGGCGACCCTTTCTCATTCGCGATTTAATTGAGAATGAGGTGTTTCAGTACGCAAATAGCTGTGGTCCAGCAGCACATTCTACTTGTACACGAAAGAACTAACAACTGCATAACCCAAAAGGTCCAGGCTAGCCATATTTTATGGAAGACCTGGACCTTTTGGGTTAAATTTTAACTTCTTCAAATTCGTGTAATACTACTTTGCCTTGTTTTAGGCTCTCTTGTACATCAATCGTTCTTTGGTTACTTGACCCTTTGAATTTTAGGGTTAAATCTTTTTTCTCTTCGACAAATCTGCCATCTACTAATACATCGATATAGGATAGCATTTCTTGTGTGCATTTCCATTTCGGATACATATTTGCCATGATTTCGGTATCGTAGTAAAAACCAGTGAAGCACCAAATGTCCTTGTTTGGAAATCTTTCTTTTACTTTGCGAAGAAGAGGCAATAACCCAATTTGGTTATCTCGTTCAAATGGCTCTCCTCCTAGAAGGGTAAGTCCCGCGATATATTCATGGTCTAAGTATTCCAAAACTTGATTTTCTTGTTTTTCTCCAAACACTTCTCCATAATTAAAGTCCCATGCTTCTGGGTTGAAACAGTTTTTACAGTGATGGTTACAACCACTGACAAATACCGATACTCTAACTCCTGTTCCATTCGCTGTATCGATCCTTTTGATATCTGCGTAATTCATATTCGTTCTCCTTTATAAATGTAATACTCTTGCTTTAATTTCTTTTGTTTTTCCTGCGTTCCAGAAGTTCTCTCCTAAATACCCGCAAGTTCTTCTGGTTACATTCATTTTGGCATGGTCTTTATTTCCACATTGTGGACATTCCCATTCGCCTTGTTCATTGATGATAATTTCTCCATCAAAGCCGCAATTATGGCAATAGTCGGATTTGGTATTAAATTCTGCATATTGGATATTATCATAAATGAATTGTACCACTTGTTCCATAGCTTCTAAGTTTTTCTTCATGTTTGGTACTTCCACATAGGAAATGGCTCCTCCTGAGGAAATGTCTTGAAATTTGCTTTCAAAGGATAGTTTTGAAAAAGCATCAATTTTCTCTCGTACATCCACATGATAAGAATTTGTGTAATATCCCTTGTCTGTAATGTCTGGGATATCTCCGAAACGGTCTTTGTCAATTCGAGCAAAACGATAGCATAAACTTTCTGCTGGCGTTCCATAAAGGCCGAACCCAATTTTCGTTTCTTCTTTCCATCGGTCTGTTGTTTCTCGCAAATGCTTCATCACGCGAAGGGCAAATTCTTCGCCTTCTTTTGTGGTATGACTCTTTCCTGTCATGAGTTTTGTCGTTTCGTAAATTCCAATATACCCGAGTGAAATGGTAGAAAATCCACCTTCGAGTAGTTGATCAATGGTTTCTCCTTTTTGCATACGCGCGGCTCCTCCGTAGAGCCAATGGATTGGGCTTACATCTGCAATGGTTCCTTTTAAGGCTTTGTGTCGGCACATCAGTGCTTCAAAGCACAATTCTAATCTTTGGTCTAGTAACTTCCAAAATCTTTTTTCATTTCCATTGGCAATAATTCCGATTTGTGGAAGGTTTAGGCTAACAACCCCTTGGTTGAAACGTGATTCAAAGACATATTCTCCTTTTTCATTTTTCCATGGGGACAAGAAACTGCGACATCCCATTGGGCTAAATACATTGCCTTCATAGTTTTTACGCATCAGTTTTGCAGAGATATAGTCTGGATACATTCTTTTGGCGGAACATTCGATGGCAATTTTCGTTAGGTAGTCATACTTTCCGCCTTTTAAGCAGTTGTTTTCATCCAGTACATAAATGAGTTTTGGAAAGGCTGGTGTAATGTACACGCCTGCTTCATTTTTAATCCCTTGGATACGTTGACGAAAGATTTCTTCAAAAATGAGTGCATTTTCTTCGATGTATGGGTCTTTTTCGTCTAAGTGCATAAAGAGTGTAACAAAAGGAGTTTGTCCATTTGTTGTCATGAGTGTATTGATTTGGTATTGTATCGTTTGTACCCCACTTGCAAGTTCTTCTTTTCGTTTTTCGATGGCGTCTTCTTTGGCTAATTTTTCGGCTTCTTCCTTGGTACATCCACGCTCTAAATAGATATATCTTCTCTTTTCATAGCATTTTTCATATGTTTTTCGCAAATATTTTCCTAAGTGCTTTACGTTTACCGATTGTCCTCCGTACTGGTTACTTGCAATGGATGCAATGATTTGGGTCGTTACAATACAAGCAACTTGAAAACTTTTTGGAGATTCGATCATTTTGCCGTTCATCACGGTTCCATTTTCTAGCATATCTCCAATATTCACCAGCATACAATTATGCATTGGTTGCAAAAAATAGTCTTTATCGTGGAAATGGAGCACACCATCATTATGTGCTTTGACAATGCGTTCTGGTAGCATTAAACGGTCCACGATATCTTTGGAACATTCTCCTGCGATTAAATCTCTTTGGGTGGAGAGTAGTTTGGCGTTTTTGTTGGAGTTTTCTTCTGCGGTTTCTTTGTTGCTATTTCGTACCAAACTTAAAATGCTCTCATCTGTGGTATTGGCTTGTCTTACCATGGCTCTACGGTCTCGGTAAAGAATATATTTTTTGGCAAGCATAAATTTTCCAAATTCCATAAGTTTTCGCTCAATGGCATCTTGGATTTCTTCTACCGTCATGGTTTGTTTTTTCTTATTTTCAATCTCTTCTACAATTTCTTGGATTGACGCTCTTGAGATTTTGTCTTTTCCCCCTACATCGCGGTTTGCTTTACTAATGGCAATGACAACTTTGTCTGGGTCAAAATCTACTTTTCTTCCGTCTCTTTTGATGACTTCCACTTTTGCCTCTTCCCCCTTATGTTATTTACTTTTCGATTTTTTTCTTTGGTAAAACAAAGGGATCTTCCAATTTAGCGTCAATTTTTTCGCTTTTTCCGATTCTCTTTGTTCCTTATGCTATCTTAGTTTTTGGATAATGTCAAAGTTCTACCTTTTATGTAAAAGTGGGGCATTTTCTTTTGTATCTCACTTGTTCCAAGCATTTCCATTTTTAGGGTTTCGTGTTTTTAAGGCAAAAGTGCCATCTAGGTTCCACCTAAATAGCACTTTTTCTCGAAATATTACATTTTCGTTACAAATTTTCTTTTCTACGGGCATATCCCTTCCGGGCGTTTAGATCCATTCGCCAAATTTCTCTTGGTAAATTCGTTTCATACCAAGGGCTACAATACAGTATAGCAGTGGCACAAAGAAGATTAGCCCAATGTCTATTCCTTGCAATGGTACAAGTCCAATGTAACTACCTAATATAGTAAATGGTACAAGGATTGCTAGGATACTAATCACAATGGTAAAGGTATATACCATTGTGGAGGCATTGCTTTGCAGAAATGGGATTTTGGCGGTTCGAATGATGTGCAAACCAATTAAATTGGAAACAATGCCATACGAAAACCAAATGGTTTGAAATCTTGCGGCTTGGTCGGCTCGTATTCCCCAGACAAACCACAGGATACTAAAGACGATTAAATCAAAAATGGAACTGGTAACTCCCATAATGAGCATAAAGTGTTTGACACTGGTTAAATCCCATTTTCGTGGCTTTTGGGTGTATTCGTCGTCTACATTATCCATTGGCAAGGAAAGTTGCCCAATATCATAAATGAGGCTTTGGACAAGTAGTTGGATCGGTGTTATGGGAAAGAAAGGCAAAAAGATACTAGCAATAACCACGGATAGTACTTCTCCAAAGTTGAAACTAATGGCAAGTTTGATGTATTTCATAAGGTTGCAAAAAGTCTTTCTTCCTTCTCTTGCTCCATCGGTTAAGACATTGAGATTTTTTTCGAGTAAGATAACATCTGCCGTTTCTTTGGCGATATCCACTGCGGTATCAACGGAAATTCCTACTTCTGCATTGCGAAGGGAAGGGCTATCGTTAATGCCATCTCCCAAGTACCCGACAATGTGGTCTTCTCCTAAAAGGCGGACAATTCTAGCCTTTTGAATAGGAGATAGTTTGGCAAATATATTGGTTTTGCGCAGTCTTTTTTTGAGGGCGAGATCCGTTAATTGGTCTACTTGGCTCCCGAGTAGGATATAGTCGGTATGCAGGTCTACTTTGTCGCAGACGGCTTTGGCTACTGCCTCATTATCTCCCGTTAATACAATAACGCGAATCCCGTTTTCATTGAGGCGCAAGATGGCTTCTTTGGCACTTTCTTTGGGTGGATCTAAGAAGCCTACAAATCCAACTAATACCATGTCTTGTTCGTCTTCTTTTTGGTAGGTTTCTTGTGGTTTGGCAAGTTCTTTTTGGCATACGCCAAGAACGCGCAGTCCTTGTTCATTGAGTGCCTTTACTTTTTTTCGGATGGCAGTTTGCATTTCTTTGGTCATGGGAACTTGCTTTCCTACTTGTATAGCTTGATTACAAATGCTTAGGATTTCTTCGATGGCTCCTTTGGTTATGATTTTTTGTGTGCCATTTTCTTCTTTTAGGATAACAGATAATCTTCTGCGAGAAAAATCAAAGGGGATTTCTGCAACCTTTTCAACACGTTTGATGCAGGCTTCCATTCCTTCTTGGCTTCCTCTTGCGATAATTGCCTCATCCATATTTCCTTTTAAGCCAGTTTGAAAATATGCGTTTTGGTAGGCTTCTTGGAGAACGCGAAAGTCTTCCTCTCCCTGCACATTTAGGTATTTTTCGAGCACAATTTTGTCTTCGGTTAGGGTTCCAGTTTTATCGGTACATAAAATATTCATAGCCCCAAAACTTTGGATGGACTCTAGTCTTTTTATGATGGTTTTCTTTTTTGCCATACGTGTCGCGCCTTTGGCAAGGCTGGAAGATAAGATAACTGGCAATAGCAGTGGAGTAATGCCAATTGCAATGGCAACGGAGAAAGTAAAGACTTTGATGACATCTCCATGCTTCCAAATATTGATTAAAAAGGTAATCGGTATCATATACAGCATAAAGCGAATGAGGAGTTTGCTAATGCTTTCCACTCCCTTTTGGAAAGCGGTTTTGGGCTTTCCGTTGGTAATGCTGTCTGCTACTTTACCAAAATACGTTTCGTCCCCAATGCGTATGGCAATTCCTTTGCCATAGCCACTGGTTACATTGGTTCCCGTAAAGCCGATGGTGTCTAAATCACTAATTGCCTCGATTTCTTCTTTTACTTTTTCAGAACTTGCTTGTTTGGGTACCGCTTCTGATTCGCCTGTTAGCGAGGATTGTGCCACATATAGGTCATTGGCTTCGATGATACGCAAATCCGCTGGGATAATAGAGCCGGCAGATAATACCACTACGTCCCCTACGACTACTTCATCAAGCGGAATTTCTTGCTCGACCCCTGCTCGGATAACCGTACAAGAAGTTGCTACCATTTGTTTCAGTTTTTCAGCTGCTTGGTTAGAGTGGTAGACTTCTACAAATTCTAATATGGTGCTAACCGATATGAGCACAAGAATGACAAGGATATTGGCATAACTTGGCGTTTCTGGCAAAATCACGTCCGTATAGCAAAGTACAAGCGTGATGGCTAATAAGATTAGGTTAAAAGGGCTCATAAAACTTTCTGCTAAGTAGTGATACCACTTCTTAGGTGCTTTTTGTTTCATTTGGTTTTTCCCATATTGCTGGGTATGTTTTTGTACCAGTTCTTCACTTAATCCATTTGGACTGGTTTCGTATGCTTCTTGGATTTCTTTTTGAGTTGCTAGTGCTTCCCAAGTGTACAAGCCTTTTTCTTCTTTCTTCTCTTTCATACATTCCTCTTTTCTTTTTTTAGTGTGGCTTGTATTTTTCTATTTTATACCAAAAGAAAAAGACTCTTGTTTTAAGAGTCTTGATAAAGTTTAATTTCTTGATGGCGATAGGCTTCTAAGATGTCTCGGTAGATAGCGTCTTCTACATTTCTAGATTTCTTCGGTGTTACAAGATAGCGGATGTATAGTTCTACATGGTTTTGCACAATTTTGGTGTAGACGATTGGTCGTACATGGTTAAAGTAGATAATATAGTCTAGGCTGGCATTTTCCATTTGCGACTCCATGTTTTTCGGTGTTTCTTTGATGGTATCGTTTCGTTCAATGATATCGTAAAGAACGGTTTTGGTTTGGTCAATATCTGCATCCAGTGGAACTCGTACCACGATTTCGTTCCAAATGTATTGGAAGGCAGTGTGGTAATTTTTTAATGCATAGGTAAAGATAAGCGAGTTCGGTATATGGATAATGCGTCCTGTACTTTGCTCTCCATTGACTCTTTCGCCTAGTTCTAACATTTCAAAACTAAGAGAGGAAATTTTGACAACATCTCCTCGCATTCCATTGATTTCAATACGGTCTTCTAGGTTAAATGGTTTTGCGACACGCAAATAGATACCTGCAAAAAAGTTCATAATGATATCTCTTACGGCAATCGCAATTCCGGCAGATAGGAAACTAATGATGGTTACCAAGCCTGCAACATGGGTATTCCATACGATAAGACAACAAGCAAACATAAAAATAGTTACGACTACATTTTTCTTTTGGTTGTAGATAAAGCGCTTTTTTGGGTCTTTGACGAATTGGCGATAAATGAGTTCTAGCACTTTTTTTACAATGCTTGCAATGAGTAGAATAGCAATGGTGGTAACCGCAAGTTTTGCATATTCGATTGGGATGGTAGTTCTTCCACTAATCCAATTACTAATTTCTTCGATTAAAGTCATGTTTACTCCTTCTTCTTTTGTTCCTGTTTCCCCTCTATTGTAGCATAGGTTTTTCAGGAATACAAGAAAACTCTTTTTTTCTTTTTCATTTTATGCTATACTAGCACTTGTATATGAATTCTTTGTTATTCCAAAGAGGTGATAACATGAATTTATCTTTATTCCAACCGCGAAAAGTGATATCTGCTTTCGGCAAGGCACTTTCGCAAGATTTATTAAAGGAGATTACGTCGTATATGGAACGCTTGGATTTGAACAAATATACGGAAAAAGACCGTTTTACTTTTGACCGTGTCGAAGGAGATTTTGCCATTTGTGAAAATCGTGCAAATGGTAAAATGATAGAAGTGCCAAAGGATTTACTAGATGGTTCTAGCGAAGTTGGCTCTATTCTTCGTATTCAAGATGGCAAGTTTGTTCCTTGCCTAGAAGAAACTCAAAATGCTCGTGAACATATCCAAAGTTTAGTCGATGATTTATTTTCTTAGAACACACAAAAAGCCCGATTTACTCGGGCTCTTTTTATTTTCCGCCATTGGCAGATATGTCTACTTTTTGCACGATAATTTCTTCGCCATTATCAATCATATGGATAGTTCCATCGATATCCGTTCGGTAAATTTTGCTTCCCATTTGCTCATATCTTTGCAAGATTTCTGGTTTTGGAAGTCCATAACTGTTTCCTTCCCCTACTGGAATAATTGCAATTTCTGGTTTTACCTGATTTAGAAATTCCTTTGAGGAACTGGTATTCGAGCCATGATGTCCTACTTTTAGCACATCGACATCTTCCCAATTTCTTTGCTTTTCTACGTCTTTCTCTGCATCTCCCATAAAGAGATATTGATGGTTTTGGTAGCTGACTTGTAGGACGATAGAGGTATTGTTTGGCTCTTTAGGTTCAGTGTTATCCACAAATTTAATTTCACAATTTGCTTCGCCAATTAGAAATGTTTCGCCAATTTCAGCTTTGGTTAGTTTCAAATTCTTTGCTTTGACGGCATTTAGTAGCCTTTCATAATATTTTGTGGTAGTGGTTTTGTTGTATGGCAAATAGACTTTACCAATCGTAAAGTTTTCTACAATTTTATCCATTCCGCCAATGTGGTCTTCGTGGATATGGGTTCCAATGACATAGTCTAAGTTTGTAATTCCAAGTTGTTGCAGTCTTTCTACAATTTTTTCGCCATCTTCTACATTTCCTGCATCAATAAGCAAGTTTTTTCCGTTTATTTTGGATTAAGATACAGTCTGCTTGCCCAACATCCCAGCAAATGACATGAAATGCCTCGTCTTGCAACTGGATTTCTTGTGCTATGGTTTCGCTGGTTTGCGGTTTGCTTACTTGCTGAGTATCTCCTGCTTGCCAAAAATATCCTGCGAAAATGAAGATAAGAGCAATGATAAGAGTGGCTATGGATTTTGTTTTCTTCATTGGTTCCTCCTTATTGGATTTTGATTCCGAGCAGGCGGGATAAGTCTACTGCTTGCTCTATATTTACAATTGCTCCTTTTAGGTCTTTCAAGTCTACCACAATCCCTTCAATTTGTGAGGTCGTAAAGTCTAAGTTGGCTAAACTGGTTTGAAAGAATTGCACATTTCGTAAGTCACAATGGTTAAAGGTGTTTTGTTTCCATTTCACTTCCTCGAAAAAGGCTTCTTTCAAAATGGTTTCTTGCCATTGTATTTCGCGAAGAACGGCTTTGGTAAAATTCGCATAACTTGCCATCGTATCTTGAAATTGGCAATTTTGCAGAGTTGCTTCTAAAAAATTAGTACCAATGATTTTGCAATTCTGGAAGGTTACTTTGGAAAAATATGCGTTTTCAAAACGGCTACTGGATAAATCGCATTGGAAGAACCTACAGTTACGGAGAGAGGCTTTTTCAAAGATACTGTCCGTTATTTGTAAGTTTTCAAATGTGCAGTTTTCAAATTCTGCTGTACTAAAATTGACTTGCTTTAGTTTGTCGTCCTTCCATGTTTTGGCTTCTAAGCGTTGTTCTTCTGCGATTGCTGTTTGGATTTCTTCTTCCATTTTGCTTCCCTTCTTAGTCTAAATTGGCTTCGATAAAGTTTAGAATTTGTTTGCTACTACTGCCTTTTTTACATTCATCTTTGGTCATTTCAGATAAGTATTTATTTTGCTCTGGCATAATGGTAATGGAGTCGAGTGGATAGCCTTCGTGGCGAACCGGGCTAATTTGGTCGACAAAATAGAAGAAATCTCCTTCTACTTGGTGGGTTTTGAGATTTTTTCCATCATAGATGGCAACGCCTTTTACCCATTTTGCCGTTAGTCTACTTCCATATTTGCGGGCAAGTGCAGTATAGTAGGATAGCATTTCGTCATCCGTTCTTTCGATACCGCCGATACGCCTTACTTTAGCGCCTGGCTGTTCCTCGTCCGTTACCCCTTCGATGTAGAGGGTATCGTCAATGGCAATGGTTTTTAGGTGAGTTTGCTCGTAATATGCTTTGGCTTTCAAAATGGCATTTTCAATCGCCGTTTTTCCGGTTTCATCGACCTCACAATCCACATGTTTTTCACGAAGTGTGTATATCTCCATTCCGTGTTTTTCGAGTTCGGTTTTATAATAGGCGATTTTGGCTGGATTTTTAGTTGCAAATAGGATTTCCATTGTTTTCTCCTTATCGAATAATTTCGGATTCAAAATATTGTTCTTGAAATTCGGTTAGTGCTCGAATGGCGTCATTGGAGTATTGCTTGCCTTTTGGTGCGATAACGATTTTATCGTCATCATCATTGAGTCGGTGGATAATGGCAATACATACACCTTTTGCTTCTTCAACTGGTTCCCAAACGCCTAGTATGTAAGCATCTAGTTCTTCGCCATCAGCTGCTTTGGTGTTTGGAATATACCCATAATTGATGGGATAAATGGTCTGGTGGCATGGATGAGTGGAGCCCATTTTGCGGTCCACTTTGACCGTTACCTCTTTTTGCAGAAAGGCATAACTTTCGCGTTGTTTCTTGGCAAATGCTGCTTGGTATTCGGCTTTTCCGAAGTCCATAGTTGGCACAATTTGCCCTTCTTGTTGCATGGCAAGATAGGTTTCTTGATCCACCCATTTGGCGTCTACCACTTCTCCATCACGGAAATTGATGGCATGCAAGTCTAAGTCTTTTCGGATGACCCAAATATCTTTGATATATCTTCTATCGTCATATTTTTTGGTGCTGTATAGGATTGGTTCAAAGTTATCAAAAACAAGTCCTAGTTCTTCTTTCCATTCACGGCAAATGGCTTCTAGGCTGGTTTCACCTTGGATGACACTACCTCTGGTGGCTTCCCATAGTCCTGGATGTTTCTTTTTCTTTGGCGAGCGTTTAGTAATCAAAATCTCGCCCTTGCTGTTGAATAACACGCCTTGTACAACAAGGTGGTATTCGCCTTCCTCTAATTCTTCTTTTCCACGAATACAGGTTCTGCCTGTTCTTTCTCTTTTTTCGTTGTAAATATCCCAGATTTCTTGGTAATCGTGGATTGCCTGTCTTAATAATTCTTTGGAACTATCAAAAGTAATTTTTTCAAAGGCTTCTTCCCAAGTAACCCACTCCACTTTTTCAACTTCTTCCATTTGTGGTAGTTCGATGCCTTTTTTCTTTTTGGCTAGGAAGAATACTACTTCTTTTTCGACATCGGATTTTGGCATATATCTAGTTGCATAACGATGTTTTTTCTGCACGTGAACGTCTAGTCCAGTTTCTTCTTTTACTTCGCGAATAGCGGTTTCGACTTCACTTTCTTCGCCTTCTACATGACCTTTTGGGAAATCCCAATGACCGGAATTGTGCTTGATTAACAGTACGGTTCTTTTGTCTAGAACAATACAACCGCATGATTTTTCTTGTTTCATGTTTGCCTCCTAAATCTGTATCTCAACTTCTATATTTTGCACGAGTTTTTGAAATTCTTTTGCGTCTTTTGCATTTCCTACAATGAGTCCATAATGGGTCGGTATTACCTTTTTTGGTTGCATTTGGTTGATGAGTTTGGCTGCTTCTTTGGCAGTCATGGTATAGGTTCCACCGATTGGCACAAGGGCGATATTACAGGAAATTCCGGCAAGTTCTGGAAGTGCGTCTGTATCACCTGCAATGTAGATGTGTTTTCCTTCGAGTTCTAGGATATATCCCACCCATTCGTTCTTTTTCGGATGAAATGGTTTCATTCTATTATATGCTGGAACCGTTTGAAACGAGATGGTTCCAACTGTTTTCTCTTGGTTTGGTTTCACAACGGTAACTTGGTCTTTTCCGACAATTTTTTCTGCTTCCCCCTCTGAACTTGCTACGGTTATGATTTTGGTTTCTGGCTTTTTAATTTTTTCAATATCTTCTGGCGAAAAGTGGTCATAGTGGGAGTGGGTAATGAAGATATATTCCGCATCATGGGATGCTTCTTCGATTTGGTACGGGTCGATATATATGGTGCCTTCTTTGGCTTGGATATGAATACTACTATGTTTTAGAACTGTAATTTGACTCATATTGACATTTTCCTCCTTTTTTCTTTTGACTTTTCTATTTTACCACAAAGTCTGAAAATTGGATAGTGTTTTCTTTGGCATGAAAAAGAGCGCTATTTCTAGCACTCTTTTGGAAGTTTACGATTTAGTTTTGCATAGATGTTTTTTATCATCCAGTCTTCACTGCAATAATTTTCGATTTCGTCAATCGGTATCCACTTGACACCTTTGTTTTCATCTGGCTTGCTATGCAAGATTTCTTCTTCGGATACCTCAAATAGATAGGTGAGATTTAGGTGAACGTGGGAACTAACATAGGCACCTCTTTTGATATGCCCATTAACACAAATGACTTCTAATGAGTAAATTCCATCATTTGCTGGTGTTACCGTTTGAACGCCCGTTTCTTCTTTGAGTTCTCGAATTGCAGTTTGGAAAAGGTCTGCTTCTCCATCTGCGTGTCCTCCTGTCCATGCCCAAGATTGGTAGATGTTATGGTAAATCATGAGGACTTTGGTATGGGCTGGATTGACCACCCATGAGGAAGCAGTGAAATGCCCGAAGGTATTTTCGCGTGTTAAAACATTCGGATAATCTTGGATGTATTGTAGCATAACTGCTTTGTCTTTTTCCTCTTGCTCACATTCTGGCTGATAGGCTTCAATTTGCTGTTTTAGGTCTTGCAAGTCCATGGTTATTTTACCTCTGCTTTCCATAGACCATGTTTGTTGCAATATTCATATACCGTAGAACCCGGAATATATGGGAACTCTGCTACGGCTTCTTTTCCTGGCTCTAGCATTACTTTACATTGTTTATTTTCGGTAACAAGCATAATCCATGCGATATAGTGGTCATCATCCATGACATGATTGACATGAACTTTGATTTTATCCCCTACTACTTCATATTCTGGTACATGCTTTTCGATTGCTGCATCAGTTGAATTTGGTGTTAGTTTGTGCATTTCTTCACCACAGCATTGGATACCACATCCTGGGCAATTGCAATCTTGCTCCACTTGTACCATTGCTCCGCATTTATAGCATTTTTTGAAAATTACTTCTTTCATTTGTTTTCCTCCTTTTCTGTTCTATTCTATCACTGGAGAATGGTCTTGTAAATATCTTTTCTTTGACATGATTTGCATTTTTATGTAAATTGTGATATACTAGTTTGTGCTGACCGATTTGGTTAGTAATATTTCGAGGGAGGCTTTTTTATGCCGAATATTGGAAACGCAGTTGCCGTTTTGTCTTCGTTTTACGATACAGTTGGGGCTGAGAAATTTGCCGCACTGGCCGCCAGCCACACTCTGCCGAGTGAGGTGGAGGAGGCTTTCGGCACCATCCGGGAGATGTTCAAGACTCAGACGCCGGATGGTCAGATGCCTGACCTTTGCGTCATCGTAATTCACTGACCCTCGCACCCCGCTGGTTTACCAGCGGGGCTATTTTTATGTAGCGAAAAACACACTAGAAAATCTGCTAATGTGCTTTATTTGGTTTGTTCTACTTCTGGTATAGTTTCGTCTTTTCCTTTTTCTTGCTGTTGTTCGATTGCATATTCTTTTTGTTCTTCCAGAGATGGCATTCCTTCTTGTAGTTCTTGGCGGAAGGCTACTTGTTTTGTTTCTGTTTTTGCTTGCATTGATTCTGGATGGTAGTCAATGGATAGCGTTCCATCTGAATTTTGTACAATTTGGTAGTTTCGCTTTGCTAGGAGCCCTCTCCTTTTGGAGAAAATGGCTGGAAAAAGCCTACGTAGTTTGGCATCTTCAAGGTCAATGGGTTTGTCTGTCCTTTGAAATTGAATGTTGTATACTGCTTTTTTCTCTTTTAGTCCTTTTAGGTTTCCAAAAGCAAGTTTTGGAAATATGAGGCGGGATTGTTTCAGATAGGTTTCTTGGTAGTTGTCGATATATCCAAGACTTGCTAGTGTTTGAAAGGCTTTTTGTACAATTCCGTGGCTGTCTGTTTCAAAGGTGATGGGATTTCCATCTGCATCTTTCCCGCTAGCTTTACTCATTCCCACAATGGCTTGTAACTGTAAGAATCCTGCTTTTTCGATGTTGGTTAATCCTCGTAGTTCTTTTAGGATGTCTGGTCTTGCGATGTCTTGGTAGATTTTTTGGTTTTTGCCATGCTTTTTCATGATAAAGGCTAGGTCTGGATAACTGGTGTATAGCGTTTCGTTGAGCAGTTTTTGCGATGGATAAATAGCTGTAACGAGTGCTGGAAGAGCGAGTGGGGGGATGGCTACTGCTACAACGCATAGTCCAGTTAAGCCTAGCGTGTATTTTGCAATTTTGAGTGCTTTTCTTGGAGTATGTTTCGTTTTGGCTGGTAAGTTGTTTTTGGTTGGTATGGGTAATTGATTTGACATTGCTTTTCTCCCTTGCTTTTCTTTGGTGTGATTATATCATATTATTTTCATTTATTGTAAGACAAATTTTTCCTGTTCCTCATAAACTATGAATGGGTGATTTTATGAATAATGTTAATACAAAAGTTTTCGAAAAGGAACTTCTTTATGATAATGTTGTTGTGCTTAAATATCATATTGAGTATCCTTGCATTTCTGATAGTTCTGGCAATTGGAGCATTATGAAGTTCAATGATTATAACTGTGCTTTGGCTTTAGAGGTGAAAAATAGAGCTGAAACGGAATTATATCAAGAGGCAATTCAGACGTATCTATATAATAAAGAAAATGGCTATCCTGTTATGGTGTTTGAGGTTTATCGAAATTTTGAGATTACTTATGATAATTTTCTTTTTTTAAGTTTGTATTTTGACGAGTATAGTTTTTCTGGTGGAGCACATGGAAATACCATTCGCTCTTCGCAGAATTGGAATTTATCTTCTGGTAGAATGATTCCACTTTTTAGATTCTTTCCTCGCAATCCTTATTTTCTATTAGATATCTTAAAGCAAATAAATGAACAAATTGCAAAAGAACCTAACGTTTATTTTGAAAATGCTTGTGGGTTAGTATTAGATGCTTTTAATCCAGAGAGTTTTTATCTTACGCCTCAAGGAATTGCAATTTACTTTCAACAATATGATATTGCGCCGTACTCTTCTGGAATTCGTGTGTTTACAGTAGTTTGAGATGAATATAATCTGAGCATTTATCAATAGCTAGGTTTCATAAGTTTTGTTTGAATGGAAACAAAAATATGCTATAATTGGAGTAACATACTTAAACAGGTGCTCTTGGACGGTATTACTAGGTTATATGATTCTCTACTAAATTTTGATATGATATAATCGGAACCTATTGAAGAACACAATAAGCACCGTTATAGTTCTCTACTAAGTTTTGATATGATATAATA
>Ga0137297_10151_pt1 | contig 57054 bp, 55 predicted proteins | sample RamsorincwithD2O_FD_97191 | JGI IMG/M metagenome (GOLD analysis project Ga0137297, IMG submission 97191) | Mouse cecal microbial communities from Vienna, Austria - Mucin amended with D2O | ecosystem: Host-associated > Mammals > Digestive system > Large intestine > Cecum | place: Austria: Vienna...
GAGTCCGATCTGGGTCGTTTCAATTTGGGATCTTAGCTCAGCTGGGAGAGCATCTGCCTTACAAGCAGAGGGTCATAGGTTCGAGCCCTATAGGTCCCATTGAGAATAAGCCGATGTGGCTCAATTGGCAGAGCAGCTGATTTGTAATCAGCAGGTTAACGGTTCGAGTCCGTTCATCGGCTCTGACAATAATATTAGTAAATATGGATGGATTCCCGAGTGGCCAAAGGGGACAGACTGTAAATCTGCTGCAAATTGCTTCGGTGGTTCGAATCCACCTCCATCCACTTGGCAAATGCCAGATAAATTTAATAAAAACATCGCGGGGTGGAGCAGTCTGGAAGCTCGTTGGGCTCATAACCCAAAGGTCATAGGTTCAAATCCTGTCCCCGCTACTAAGGCAAAAGCCTGATGCCCAGATAGCTCAGTTGGTAGAGCAGAGGACTGAAAATCCTCGTGTCACTGGTTCGATTCCGGTTCTGGGCATTGATTAGCCCTTATGAATGCTATAGTGTAGTATTTATGAGGGTTTATTTTTGTGATTTTAAATGTTATACTTATAAAAGCGGTGTTGTGGAGTCAGAGGTTTAGAAGAAATGATATATAAGATGAAACTGTTAAAAACATATTTTCAAGATAAAAGAAGAATACGACGCAGGAGGTATTTTGAGCGTTTAAGGCAAATTGAAAACGAATTGCGAAATTATGCTTCAGATATTCTCTATTCTCCCAATTTTGACAGCAGTAAAAACAATATGCAGCATGGTACGATATCGGTCAAAGAACATAGCATCCGGGTTGCAAGGCAGAGTGTGCTGATTTCTGATATGTTGAGAATAAGGCATGATCGCAGGGATTTGGTGAGAGGAGCGCTTTTACATGACTATTTTCTCTATGATTGGCATCATGCTGATCTGGAAAATCCCCACAGGCTACATGGATTTCATCATCCGGCGAGAGCCCTGAAAAATGCCGAGCGGGAATATGAACTGACGGAAAGACAAAAGGAGATTATTATAAAACATATGTGGCCGCTTACGGTAATACCGCCCATGTGCAGAGAGGCATGGCTGGTGACAGTGGCAGATAAGTACTGTTCTCTTCTGGAAACAGTACATCTACAAAAAGGACATCGGAGAAAAAGAAACATTGAAAAGTCTTTGGGAAAAACTTGAAGAATATAGTGCGTCGGATTATTATCCTTTTCATATGCCAGGCCATAAGCGTTTTCCGAAGGAAAATGCGTTGGCCTTCCATAAGCGTTTTCCGAAGGAAAATGCGTTGGCCTTCCATAAGCGTTTTCCGAAGGAAAATATATATTTATATGATATTACGGAGATAGAGGGATTTGACAATCTGCATGATGCAAAAGGAATTTTACGCGCTCTACAGCAAAAGGCGGCCCGTATTTATCATGCGGAGCAAAGTTTTTTTCTGGTGAATGGAAGTACAGGGGGTATTTTAAGTGCAGTTTCGACTGTGGCGAAGGAAGGAAAAAAACTGTTGATTGCCAGAAACTGTCACAAATCAGTGTATAATGCAATATTGCTGAATCGACTGCATGTAGAGTATCTGTGGCCGGATATGATAGAAGAGTTTGATGTTCAGGGTGGAATTTCTGCAGAAGAAGTAAAAAAGCATCTGGCCGGAAGGAAGGATATCTGCGGGGTGGTGATTACTTCGCCGACTTATGATGGCATTGTATCAGATATTTGTCAAATTGCCGAGGAAGTGCATCTATGCCATATTCCACTTATTGTTGACGAGGCACACGGCGCTCATTTTGTTTTATCAGAGAAGGCACCGAAAAGTGCGGTGGAATGTGGTGCAGATCTTGTGATAAACAGTGTCCATAAAACGTTACCTGCTTTGACACAGACAGCTCTGCTGCATGTACAGGGAACGCTTGTGGACAGGGAAAAATTGAAAAATTATTTAAGTATCTATCAAAGCAGCAGCCCTTCATATATTCTTATGGCGAGTATTGATAAGTGTGTCGATTTCATTGAAGACTATGGGGCGGAATGTTTTGAAATGCTTCTGGCGTTCAGAAAAAGAATCGATGAAAAAGCGTCAGGATTTTTATGCCTTAAATTATTGTTTGATTGTGAAAATCGAGATCCGGGAAAGTTGGTTATCTCTGTGAAGGATACGGATATAACAGGACAGGAATTATATCGAATTTTGTTAGAAAAGTATTATTTGCAGTTGGAGATGGCAACTCCCACTTATGTGCTTGGGATTTTAACGGGGATGGATACATGGGAAGGGGTGGAAAGACTGATTCATGCACTGACAGAGATTGACGGAGAAATTGCTGAGAGGATGGTAGATGAACGCAAAATAAAGAGGAAGCAAAAAATGGACGATATTTATAGTATAATACCAAAATCTTCCGGCCTGAGCATTTTTGAGGTGGCGCAGAAAAAAAAGGACTGGATCCCTCTGGAACAGTCTGATGGAAGAGTAAGCGGCGGTATGCTCTGCTTTTATCCGCCAGGGATTCCGTTTATTGTTCCTGGAGAAATTATTGGAAAAGAGCAGATTTCTCAAATGGAGAAATGCAGAAAAAATGGAGAATATCTGACAGGAGTTTCAGAAGAAGGGAAACTATGTGTTTTGAGAGAATAGGATAGAGAAGGGTTAGAAACCGATCGACATTTAGGGTTTTGGTGAATTTCAGATAGAGAGGTAAGAATTTCAAGGGAATACGTTAGAAATTCCCTTGAATAAGACTTCTTTTAAGACAAAAAATATGTTAAACTGAAAATAGATATATGCATGTATGGGAAATATTATAGTAATGGGGTTTTTATGGGAAAAATCGTCTATCTTATGGGTAAAAGTTCATCTGGCAAAGATACTGTTTACAAAAAGCTTTTGAAGCAGAATGAACTTTTATTTCATACGGTGGTGCTCTATACGACCAGACCGATCCGGGCGGGTGAAACAGATGGTGTGGAGTATCATTTTACGGATGAGGCAGGATTTCAGCAGCTGCTTCAGGAGGGAAAGGTAATAGAAGATCGAGTTTACCATACAGTACAGGGGATATGGCGCTATTTTACAGTGGCGGAGAAAAAAAATTTTCGGGCAGAGGATAACTACCTGATGATAGGGACTTTGGAATCCTATGAAAAAGTCCGTGCGTATTTTGGAAAGGATAAAATGATTCCAATTTTTATTGATTTAGATGATGGCGTACGTTTGCAGCGGGCTCTTGACAGAGAACGTGCGCAGGATGTGCCGCAGTATGGGGAAATGTGCAGGCGTTTTCTGGCGGATGAGCAGGATTTCAGCGAAGAAAGAATTACCGCTGCAGGAATAAAAAAACGTTTTGTAAACAATAAACTGGAGGGGTGCCTTTTGGAGATTATAGAGTATATTAAAGAGGAGCTTTTACAGGAGGCTACAGGTGGACATTAAAGTAAGTCAACTGACACAGGTTTCACAAGTGCAGCAGGTGCCGAAGGAAGTGCCTGCGGACGGCAGCTTTAAATTTACATTGGCAAGTCGCGTGGAGGAGCAGGAATTACAGGCGCGGCTGACAGCGCTCATGGAAGAAATAACGATGCAGGGCAAGAAGCTTGGAAAACGTCGGGATGTGAAAGACATGAAGCGATATCGGGGACTGATCAAAGATTTTTTAAATGAAGTAGTGGCTCGTTCTCATAACTTTTCAAGAGAAAATTTTCTGGACAGAAAAGGGAGACACCGGGTGTATGGTATTATCAGATTGATTGATCAGAATCTGGATGATCTTGCGCAGGAGCTTATGAAAGATGAGAAGGATAATCTTATGATTCTCAGTAAAATAGGGGAAATTGAAGGATTGCTGTTGGATATATTTACCTGAGAACAACATTTGTCAGGTAAGGTTCCCGGAGATTTGTGAAAGTTTTTTACCGACAGAGAGTATTTTAAGCGGACGCTTGCGGGGCAGGCGGGGTATCGGAATAGAGGGGCAGGTAGGGGTATGCGCAGTTTTAAAGATATTATCGGACAGGAACATATAAAAGAATATTTACAAAATGCGATCTCGCAGAGGAAAATTTCTCATGCCTATATTATTCAGGGAGAACATTTTTCGGGGAAGGAGTTTATAGCAAAAGTATTTGCAGCAACACTGCAATGTGAAGAGCAGTTGTCTGAGCCATGCGGGAAGTGCCGTTCCTGTAAACAGTTTCAGACCGGAAATCAACCGGATATTATTTATGTAAGGCATGAAAAGCCGAATTCTATTGGGGTGGAGGATGTACGCAGTCAGGTTAATGGTGATATTCTGATAAAACCTTATAGTAGCCCTTATAAGATTTATATTATCAATGAGGGGGAGAAAATGACACCTCAGGCTCAGAATGCTTTGCTAAAAACGCTGGAGGAGCCGCCCGCTTATGCGGTGGTATTGATTCTGACGACGAATCTGGAGGAACTTCTGCCGACGATTCTGAGCCGTTGTGTGGTGTTGCGAATGAAGCCGGTACAGGATGAGCTCGTAAAAGAATATCTGAAGCGGGAGTTGATGATCCCTGATTATAAAGCTGATATATGTGTCGCTTTTGCGAGAGGGAATATTGGACAGGCAAAGCAGCTTGCGACAAGTGAGGAGTTTGAAAATATCCGAAATGAAGCACTCAGCCTTGTAAAGAATATTCGGAATATGGAATTGCATGAGGTGATGTCTGCAATTAAACGAATCTGGGAATACCATATAGATGTAAATGAGTATTTGGATGTGCTTTCGATCTGGTACCGCGATGTTCTTCTGTTTAAAGCTACTAATGATACGAACCATCTGGTATTCAGAGAGGAGATACCATATATCAGAAAGGCGGCTGATAAAAGTGCGTATGAAGGGATCGAGAATATATTAAAAGCGTTGGATAACGCGAAGAACAGATTGCATGCTAATGTAAATTTTGAACTGGTTATGGAACTTTTATTTATTACCATTCAGGAAAACTGAGTGGCAGGCAGATAAAAATGCCGGAAGGCAGATTGTGAGGTTATAGATGAAAGTAATTGGTGTACGATTCCGGACAGCGGGTAAAATTTATTATTTTTCTCCCCAGGAATTTTCAATAAAAAGAGGCGATCATGTGATTGTAGAGACTGCCAGGGGAATTGAGTTCGGCACAGTGGTAATGCCGCCCACGGAAATGGAAGGATCGAAAGTGATACAGCCTTTAAAACCAGTACTGAGGCTGGCGGCAGAAAAGGATTTGGAGCAGGAAGCATCCAATAAAGTAAAAGAAAAGGAAGCATTTCAGATTTGTCAGGAAAAAATTAAAAAGCATAAACTGGAAATGAAGCTGATCGATGCGGAATACACATTTGATAACAATAAAGTGCTGTTTTATTTTACGGCGGATGGCCGCATCGATTTCAGAGAACTGGTGAAGGATCTGGCAGCGGTCTTTAAAACAAGAATCGAGCTGCGGCAGATCGGCGTCAGGGACGAGACGAAAATCGTAGGAGGGATTGGGATTTGCGGCAGGCCGCTTTGCTGCCACAGCTATCTGGCCGAATTTGCGCCTGTATCCATTAAGATGGCGAAAGAGCAGAATCTTTCACTCAATCCGACAAAGATCTCCGGTGTCTGCGGGAGGCTGATGTGTTGCTTGAACAATGAGGAAGAGATCTATGAGGAGTTAAACCGCAAATTGCCGAATGTAGGCGACTATGTGACGACAGATGACGGTTTAAAGGGAGAAGTACAGAGTGTCAATATTCTGCGGCAGCTTGTAAAAGTGCTTGTAGAAGTAAATGACGAGAAAGAGTTGAAAGAGTACAGGGCAGAGCAGCTTCGCTTTAAGAGACGCCATAAAAACAGAAAAGACCGTACCAGCACTGAAGAATTAAGAGAGTTAAAAGAGCTGGAGAAACTGGAAAAGAAAGAAAAGAGCGAGAAGCTGTCGAAATTAGACGAGTGAGGGAGACAAAACGGCAGACAGGGCGGAAAAGAGTTTGCAGGAAGAGCTGTCTGACAGGTGAACAGGAAGATTTATGGAAGAGGATAAACTGGTAAAACCGGGAGAACGGGTGGATGATCTGCAGAGGAACGGTTATCGTATTATTCAGGATCCGGAGCGTTTCTGTTTCGGAATGGATGCCGTGCTGTTAGCAGGTTTTGCGGATAAGGCAGCCGGCAAAAGACTGCTGGATATCGGAACAGGAACCGGTATACTGCCCCTTCTGATGGAAGCGAGAACCGGGATAGAGCATCTTGTCGGACTGGAGATTCAGGAAGAAAGTGCGGATATGGCCGCAAGAAGCATAAAACTGAACGGGCTGGAGGATAAAATTGAGATCATAGCAGGAGATATCAGAGAGGCTGACAGGTTGTTTGAAGCGGCCTCTTTTGATGTGATAACCTGTAATCCGCCCTACATGATCGGCTCCCATGGCCTGCAGAATGCGCAGCAGGCTAAAACCATCGCCCGGCATGAAGTGTGCGGCGCCTTTCGGGATATCGCCATAATGACAGCAAAACTCCTGAAGCCGGGGGGCCATTTTTATCTGGTACACAGGCCTTTCCGTCTGGCGGAAATACTTGTCACGCTGAGCGCCTGCAAACTGGAGCCAAAGCGCATGCAGCTCGTGTACCCCTTTGTGAACAAAGAACCAAATATGGTCTTAATTGAAGCGGTCCGCGGCGGAAATCCCCGTATGACCGTGGAGAAACCCCTGATCGTCTTCCGGAGTCCGGGGGTATACACAGCGGAAATATATGATATATACGGATACTGATCGATTTCTCCGGGAAAGGAAACAATATGTACGGAACCCTGTATCTGTGCGCCACCCCTATCGGCAATCTGGGGGATATGACGCCGCGCGTCACAGAAACGCTGTCAGCGGTGGATCTGATCGCTGCCGAAGATACGAGAAACAGCATAAAACTGTTAAATCATTTTGGTATTAAGACATCTATGACAAGCTATCATGAATATAATAAAGTGGAAAAGGCGCAGACGCTCGTGCAGAAGCTGAGAGAAGGGCTTAATATAGCTTTGATCACAGATGCCGGCACACCGGCGATCTCAGATCCGGGGGAAGTGCTTGTAAAGCTTTGTCAGAAAGAGGGGATCCGGGTGACGTCTCTGCCTGGGGCAGCCGCCTGCATCACGGCGCTGACGCTGTCAGGACTTTCTACGAGACGTTTCTGCTTTGAAGGCTTTCTGCCCACAGAGAAAAAGGAAAAGACGGAAATACTGGAAATGCTGAAAGAGGAAACGAGAACGATGATCCTGTATGAGGCGCCGCATCATCTGATACGCACATTGAGAGAGCTGTATGGGGTACTGGGGAATCGAAAGATCACGATCTGCAGGGAACTGACGAAAAAGTTTGAGACGGTGTTGTCCACTACTTTTGAGGAAGCCCTTGCATTGTATGAGGAGGAGGAACCCCGTGGCGAGTATGTGCTTGTGATAGAAGGGAAGAGCCTTTTGCAGAAAAGGAAGGAAAAACAGGAGGGGTTTTTGGAGCTCGCCATTGAGGAACATATGAAGAGGTATGAGGAGGCAGGCATGGACAGAAAAGAGGCCATGAAGATGGTCGCAAAGGACAGAGGCGTCAGTAAACGAGAAATTTATCAGTATATGCTTGACAAATAGGAAAAGCCTAACTATACTCTGTATAGATTGAGAAAGCCGTCTGCTTTAAAAACCGACCGGAAGCAGAGATTATAAAATGTGAAGGCTAGAGAAAAAGGAGACAAAGAGATGTTAGAAAAAATTGCGGCATTAATAGAAGAACAGTTAGGAACTGTGGATGCGAGCGACATTACGGAGGAGACTTCTTTTAAGGACGACCTGGGTGCAGATTCGTTAGACTTATTTGAATTGGTTATGCAGTGCGAAGAAGAGTACGGCATTGAGTTCCCCTCCGACGAGCTGGACAGCATGAAAACTGTAGGGGATGTGATACGGTTTATCAGAGAACAGGGGATAGACGCCTGAATATAATAAAGAACAGTAAAGGAAAAGGCTTTTGAAACGGTGTGGTTTCAGAGGTCTTTTTTTATTTCATAGGAAATTGAGACAGTGTAGATCATTCCAGGAGAATGCGGCATAATTCATTATGCCTGAACACATTTCTGAATGCGTCGCTGCCGGGTGACGCTATTTTTATGCGCAGGGAAAGAAAATCTTTCGTACTCGATTGCGCAGGGGAAGATTTATCATCCTGTGCCGAAAGCAGATTAAAATAGTGGTCAAGTTTTCCAGGACAGGCGCATAGAGATATAGAGAAAGGATCTGACGGGAGGTAAAAAGCAATGTTAAATTATATCTGGGCTGGAATGCTGCTGGTGGGAATTTTTTATGCGCTGTTTACCGGAAACATGGAGGCGGTCTCCAATGCCTGTCTGGAGTATGCGGAGTCGGCGGTGACGCTGTGTATTACGATGGCAGGAGCGATGGCGCTCTGGGTGGGACTGATGGAGATCGCGTCGCAGGCGGGGGTAATTGAGAAGTTTACAGACAAACTGCAGCCTTTTATCAGTTTTCTGTTTCCTGATGTGCCGGCGGATCATCCGGCAAGAGGGTATATTGCGACCAATCTGGTGGCGAATATTCTGGGCCTTGGATGGGCCTGTACGCCGGCCGGGTTGAAAGCCATGGAAGAATTGGCGAAGCTTGAGGAAGAGCGGGGGACGCCGGGGTATGCGGCGGCAGGCGGCCGAAGAGGAAAGAGAGACAAATATGGAGGGACGGATGGACAGCGAGAAGAAAGGGCAGGATACGAGACGGTGGACAGACGGAGAGGCGAGATGGCCGCCAACGGAAAAGCAGGTGGGCTGAAAAAAGGAGACCGGTCTGCCAGCGATGCAATGTGCGCTTTTCTGATATTGAATATTTCGTCCCTGCAGCTGATCCCGGTGAATATGATTGTATACCGGACAAAGTACGGCTCGACGAATCCATCCGGTATTATTCTTCCGGCTATTGTTGCCACCTGCTTTTCCACACTGGCAGGAATCCTTTATATTAAAATGCGGTACGGGAGGAAAAACGGATGTTGATGCGGCTTTCGGTGATCATTATCCCGGCAATTATTTTTTATATCGTGCTGAACGGCGTGTTGAACAGGACGGACGTATATGACGCCTTTGTAAAAGGAGCCATGGACGGGTTGAAAACGGTTGTGAACATCCTGCCGACGTTGGTGGGGCTGATGATCGCAGTGGGGGTGCTGCGGGCTTCCGGTTTTCTGTCAATGTTAGGGAGTGTGTTCGGCAGCCTGACAGAAAAGGCGGGAATCGGCGCGGAGTTTATACCGCTTGTCTTTATCAAGATGTTTTCCTCCTCGGCGGCCACCGGGCTGGTGCTTGATATTTTCGAGCAGTACGGCCCGGACTCCCGCACAGGCCTTCTGACTTCGGTCATGATGAGCTGCACGGAGACCTGCTTTTATACGATGAGCGTCTACTATATGGCGGCAAAGGTGAAAAAGACAAGGTGGACGCTGCCGGGAGCCCTGCTCGCCACGGCGGTGGGGATCATGGCAAGCATGGTGATCGTGATGTATCTGCAGTGAATGATATGTAAATGTGTACGGTTATCGCTCCATGAGCAGCCTTTCTCTTAAAGACAGAAAATCCGAGGGGCCGGCGTCCAGATAAAACTGATGGAAACGATAATCGGAATACTCCTCCTTCCAGAGTTTTTCGGCTTCCTGTTTTAAAGACAGGATCTCCAGGTAACTTAAATAGTATTTCAGATAGTTTGCCGGCTCTTCTGCGATGTAGGAATAGATATTTTCCGCGGCGTCCGCGGAGAGGCCAAACTGTGCGAGAAGCGCCTGTGTCTGGGGGAGCGTAAGGCCATAATAATGAATATGAAGGTCCAGGAGGGCGCAGAGGCACAGCTCCAGGGAGCGGGCGGTCTTTTGAATCTCGGTATCTGCCGCATAATAATTTCCGGCATAATCGTAGGAGAGCAGTTCCACATAGAGGGCCCAGCCTTCCGCGTAGCCCGGATAATCCAGGATGCCCCGCAGAGGATTTTTCGTATCGGCAATGCCGCTCTCCCTGGCGTAGACGGTCTGATAGAGATGGCCGGGAAACCCTTCATGGGCGAGAGTCGTGAATAGGGCAGTCCCCTCTAAGGAGGAAGCCGGATTGATGTAGATCACATTTTTGTGAAAGGCATCCATCTGCGGCGTCAGATAAAAAGCCGGTGCGCTGGTGGCGGACAGGCTTTCCCCAATATATTTGATATCGCAGGAGATGGGCGGCAGCTGCTTTTTCAGGATGCCGTTTCCCTGTGCGTCGGAACCGGAAAGCAGGGGTGGGAAGTCCTGCCTCATATCTTCCTGTAAAAAGGCGAGGATGTCTTCTACGGAGAGAGGATGCGTATGCTTTGAAGCGCCCTGGGAAGCGGCATCCCACCTCTTTAGTGTGATGAGATTAAGACGCAGTGTATCGAACTGCGCGTAAAGCATATCCTGTATTTCCGTTATGGAGCGGTAGGAGCCGGTGTCTTTCCGGATGAGCAGAGCATAGTAGCGCTGTTTTTCTGAAAGCCCGGCGGAGTTTCCGGCAGCATAGCGGAGGAAACTGTCCGTGAAGCTGTCTGTTGCCTGGCCGAAGGTATCTGCGAGTCTGTCAGTGAAATAATCGGCAAAACTGACAGAAGTGTCAGAAGAAAGCGGCTGCGGGCTGCCGCCGGATATTCCAGTGTGGTTCGCGGAAGATGCAGATTCTGACAGTTCTGTCATCTCCTGTGCCAGCATCTGATAGGCGGGCATCACTTCCTGTGTTAAGATTCGAATATTTTCCTGACAATATGCGTCGAAGGCGGCGTTATCCAGAAGCTCCGGGTAGGCTTCCTGGAACTCATTCAGTCTTGTGGCAAAGGATTCCACCAGGAAATGGGAGCCGCTTCCGATACTGTCTTTAGTCAGGAAGGATTCACAGCTGTCCGCCAGCATTTCCGCACTGGATTTTGACATAAACAGTCCGGCATTCGCTTTTTCCCGTTCGTACACAAGCAGACCTTTGAAATAGTCATCGGTCTGGGACAACAGGGAAAGATAGTCGTCGATATCCTTCCGCTTCTGAAACTGATATTCAGAGAAAAGGACCGGGAGCGTCTGCTGCATACCGCTGCCCGGTGAGAGTGGTTCCGCGTAACAGCTGTAGGCCGAGAGGGACTGCTGCAGCGTCAGATAGCGGGTGAGCAGCGTATAGCTGTACTGATTTTCGGCGGAAAGCTGTTTCTGGTCGATAGCCGAGAGCTCTTCCAGCCAGTCTGTGACGGCAGCCTGAGAGAGTGCCCGGTTTTCGGAAGAGTAGACAGGCAGATGAGCTTCGTGATCATAGATGCCGTAATCCGCCGGATTTTTCAGGGTATAGTGGAGCGTCAGGGTATTGCCGGAGAGTTCGTTCCGGAAGATCTCCCGGCAGAGTCTGTTGTAGGAGGCGTCCGCAAGAAAAGAGGGCGCCGCATGATAAAGAAAAACAGAGAAAAAACCGGTAAAAAACAGCAGGAAAGCAAATAGCAGGGTAAGACCAGCTTTTTTGCCCGCAGTTTTGTCGGTATTTTTAATGTTGTCATGGAAGGGCAAAAAGCCGGAGGAAATTCGGATTTTTGAAGGGATACGCATAAAAACTCCTGAAAGGTAAGTCCTTATAATATATGCCCTTCAGGGCATGTATTAGCACAACGGATGTTGTGGTAGGCCGACAGGGGAGGAAGCAATGTCAGTTAGTTATCGGTACCGGACGCCGTGAGGAAAGGCGCTAACTGGATGACATTGGTGAGGGGAGTACAAAATGACAGTGTAGAGAGGGTTGAAAAACGGTTGTTTTGCAGTATAATGAAATGAAAACAGGATATTGAAAAAGACGGCCGGCAGGGGCGTTGAATTGTCACGGCGAAAAAAGAGAAAGAGGAAAAGGAGAAAGGCATGGAATATATTGACAGAAGAAATACGAGCAGTGTGAAGTGGGACGGTTTAAAAAAAGAGTTCGGGGAGGAAGATCTTCTGGCCATGTGGGTGGCGGATATGGATTTTCCATGCCCGGACTGTGTGACGGAAGCGTTGAAAAAATATGTGGAAACGCCGCTCGGATATTTCATGCCGCCCGCGTCCTATTTTGAGGCGGTGGTGCAGTGGGAACGGGAACACCATGGCTATGAGATCAGACCGGAGTGGATCTGCGTGACGCCGGGGGTGGTGCCGGCTCTTCACTGGGTGGTGAGAGTGTTCAGCAATCCGGGAGAGAGCGTTATGGTTTCTACGCCGGTCTACTATCCTTTCATGAGAGCTGTGGAACACTGTGGGGAGAGAAAACTGGTGAAGTGTGCGTTAAAAAGGACGGGACAGGCCTATGAGATGGATTATGAACGGATGGAGCGGGACATCGTCGCACATCATGTGACGCTCTATATTCTGTGCAATCCCCACAATCCCATCGGGCGTGTCTGGACGGAGGAGGAGTTACGGCGGCTTCTTGCGCTGTGCAGGAAACACGGGGTGATGGTGATCTCAGACGAGATACACCAGGACCTTGTCAATCCGAAACTCGGCAGGAACAAAGTGACTGCGGCCACACTGGGAGATTATGAGGACATGGTGATCACCATGGCGGCGGCCAGCAAGACGTTTAATATTGCAGCCGCGCAGAATTCTTTTGTGATCATACCGGATGAGGAAAACAGGAAAAAGTTCCGCACATTTATGGAAAATATGTCTGTTGGTCAGGGGAGCGCCTTCGGGTATGTGGCGGCTGAGGCCGCGCTGCGGGGCGGCGAGGACTGGCTTGCGGATGTGCTAAACGTGATTTATGGCAATTACGAGTATGTGCGGGAGCGCTTTGCAGCGGAGTGCCCGGAGGTGAAGATCAGTGACCTGGAGGGGACTTATCTGATGTGGCTGGACTTTGGCGTTTTTTTCCGGACGGAGGAGGAATTAGTAGAATTTCTGCAGAGAAAGTGTAAGATTGCAATGGACTATGGTTCCTGGTTCGGCGGGGAAGGATATGAGTGCTTTGCGCGGATGAATCTGGCGACTTCGAGAGAGAATGTGAAGACGGCCTGCGACAGGATGATCTCACAGTTGAGAAAGAGATGAGTGTCCGGCGAAACCGTGGATACGGAAGTTACAAAGAAGGAGGGAGCCCGGTGAGAGCGTGTGATTTCGATGCAGTACAGGATGCAGGCATCGGCGGGAACGACAGCACATACGGGCGGCATCTTACGCAGGAAAATATGCAACATAAGCAGAGGGATATTGTATAAAAAGCGGGCAGCGGTTACACTGTGAAAAGTAACGGCTGCCTCTTTTTGTGTGCGACAGTCGGAAATGGCAGCTTTTCTATCTGATTGCGCAGAGAATACAGGATCAGGGAAGGAAAACAGGTTTGAAGATCAATATCATAGAGAACGCACAATATGAAGAACTTGAAGTGATGATCCACTGTGGCCGGCTGACGGAGGAAGTGAAGAAGCTGATTACACTGCTCCGGGTGATGGATTTAAAACTGACCGGCAGCAGGGCGGGGGAGACCTATATACTGGATGCGGAAAAAGTGCTGTATATCGATACAGTGGACCGCAGGACTTTCTTTTATCTGGAAAAGGAAGTCTATGAATCCGCGCTGAGGCTGTATGAGCTGGAAGAAAAACTGGCTGTGTTGGATTTCATGAGGGCGAATAAATCCTGTATCGTAAATTTTCGCAAGATCAGGGCATTGAAAGCGGATCTGGGCGGCAGGCTGCTTCTGACCATGGAAAACGGCGAAAAACTGTATGTGTCCAGGCAGTACGCCGCAGAGTTTAAAAAGAAACTGGAGGGGGCTTTATGAGACATTCCTTTATCAGAGAGACCATGTATATTTTTGCCTTCGATATGCTGATACTGATCGTTTTGGCGTACTTCATCGGGGAGGAGGCCAGAGAGATCTCTACCATGTTCCGTCTGGGAAGCGAGGGGCTGGCCCTTGAGACGATGGTGCAGTACTTTCTCAGTGCGGCGGTCATTGCAGGGTGGAAGAACTTTTTCTCTTCCCGCAGGATTTTTAAAAAGATGATGGTTTTGTGGAGAACCGTGGGGATGGTGTTTGCGGTGGCCGTGTCTATGGTATGTTTTGTCGCTGTCTGCGGCTGGTTTCCGATCGACAGCGTGGAAGGCTGGATCGGGTTTGTGGTGAGCTTTATCGTATGTTTTGTGGTGAGTGCAGGCTGTATGGTCTATCGGACGAACAGGGAGAGCCGGAAATATGAAGTCTTATTACAGAGATACCAGAGCAGCCGGAGCGGGGAGAGCATGGAAAGGAAAGAAAGCGGCCGGAGTGAGAAGAATGCAGAAGAACGGCAAAGCGGCAAAAACCGGGAGGATGCCGAAACTCGGCAGAGTGCTCAGAGCAGATAGAACTCAAGGATACAGTGAATTCGAAAAAGTGCAAAGTATTTAAAGAATACTGAAACAAAAAAATAAGGGCGATGTCAGAAAGGCAGGATGAAAGATGACACAGGAAAACAAAGCGATCCGGCTGGAACGGATCCATAAAGCGTTCGGGGAAAAGCAGGTGTTAAAAGAGCTCTCTTTTTCGGTGGAGGAGGGAGAAATATTCGGACTGCTCGGTCCCAGCGGCGCGGGGAAAACCACATTGATCCGGATCATGACCGGGCAGCTCAACTTTGAGGGCAGGGCGGAGATTTTGGGGAAGAGCAGCGCCTGTCAGGAGCGGGAGCGGTATGAGGAGATCGGCATTGTGACGGATAGCTGCGGGCTCTATGAAAGGCTGTCCTGTCTGGAAAATCTGAAAATATTTACTATCGTAAAGGGGGTTTCAAAAAAGCGCATAGAGGAAGTGCTGCGGGAGGTTCTGCTGTGGGAGGACAGGAATGTCAGGGTAAACCGTCTCTCCAAAGGCATGCGACAGCGCCTGCTGATCGCGCGGGCCATATTGCACCGCCCGAAACTTTTGTTTCTGGATGAGCCCACAAGCGGGTTGGATCCCACCACGGCGCAGGCAGTACATATTCTGTTGGAAGATCTGAGAAAAAAGGGCATGACGATCTTTCTGACGACACACAATATGAGCGAGGCGCAGAGGCTTTGCAGGCATATTGTATTGCTGTCCGAGGGGAATATTGTGGAGAGGGGGACGCCGGAGGAGATCTGTCTGCGGCACGACCATGCGCGGCGGATATGGGTCACTCTGACGGAGGGCGGCAGGGCAGAACTGGAATATTCGGCGCAGGGGGCGGATACTCTGTGTAATTATTTAAAGGAAGGGAAGGCCAGAGCGGTTCACACATCGGAGCCGGATCTGGAAGAAGTTTTTCGCCTTCTGACGGGAAAGGAGCTGGGAGTATGATACGAATGCGGAATGTGCGGGCGGTGTTTGTGAAGCAGGTGTGGGACACGTTAAAAAATTTACAGGTGCTGGTGTTGTTTATTGTCTATCCGGTGGTGACGTTTGTGATGATACAGGCCATGGGGGCGCAGGTTGGGGACAGATACTTTTTCCTGTCCATGTTTGCGGTGATGCACTGTGTGTTTACGCCGATGGTGAGCACGGCGGCAGCCGTCTCGGAGGAAAAAGAAAAAAATACGCTGCGGATATTGATTTTGTCCGGCGTGAAGCCTGTGGAATATCTGCTCAGCATCGCTCTCTTTATCTGGATCGCCACACAGGTTACAGGGTTTGCCTTTATCGCCATGGGAAACTGCAGTTTCAGGCAGGGAGCGGTACTGTTCGTTCTCTTCACAGCGGGCTGTCTTCCATCCACTCTTCTCGGGCTGTGCATCGGCCTGCAGGCGCGGAACATGGCTGGAGCCAATGCCGTTGCCGTGCCGGTGGGTATGGTGTTTGCCTTTCTTCCCATGCTGGCTTTTTTCAACGAAACTATCGAGAAGGCGGCGAGATTTATCTACAGCTATCAGATCGGGGAAGCGATCAGGGAAGTGGGGGCAGGGGAGGAGGCTTTGGCGAAAGGATCTGTCATCGCCATGGTTTATCTGGTGCTGTTCTCCGGGTTGTTTTGGTGGATCTTTCGGAGGAGGAGATGGGAGTGAGAGAACTCACTCAATCACTCCATAGAGCCAGGCATTCAATATATTCTGGGGCGCATCATAATAGAAGCTGCTGTTAAAGTCTTCGATCTCTATGTAGTCAATCAAACTGCACGTGAAAAATAAATCATTTTCTTTTTGTGGTTCGCGGCCGGTCATTATTTTGAAACCTCCTTACCTGATACAAATTCCAGACATTTTAATGCTTCCGGGGAGTAAAAATTCAGGCTTTTTTATTACGGCGGAAAAGCGTATAATATCCTCATGAATACAAAAATATATATCATCATCACAGTTGCAATCATTATCTTTTTCCTGCTTGTATGGTTTCTCATATCCCACAGCAGAAAAAGGCGTACCTGCGGGAAGGACTTCGACCTGTTGGACGGCCATGAGTTTGAGTATTACTGTGCGGATCTGCTGCGGAAGCGGGGCTTTCAGGAGGTGGAAGTCACAAGGGGCAGCGGAGATTACGGCATCGATATTCTGGCGGAGCGGGACGGCGTCACCTATGCGATCCAGTGCAAATGTTACGGGGACAGCGTCGGCGTGAAGGCGGTGCAGGAAGCCTACGCCGGGCGGGACTACTATGACTGTATGGTGGGGGCAGTGCTGACGAACCAGTACTTTACGGGACCCGCGGTGGAGGCCGCGAAGAAGTTAAAGATCCTGCTGTGGGACAGGGGGTATCTGGAGAGCATGGCTGAGGAGAGTTCCCTTTATTGAAACAGAGATTGATATGGATTATAATAAGCGCATCACTGCATTGCGGATTTTAAAGAGGCGGAGAGGAAAGATTGATGTATACGGCGATTATCGTGGACGATGAAGTAAAGATTTGCCAGCTGATCAGATGTCTCGGAAACTGGGAGGAGTTCGGGATCAGGATCGTTGATGTCTGTCAGGACGGGGAGTCAGCATATGATGCCATTGTGAAGAAAAGGCCGGACATTGTGCTGACGGATATCCGCATGCCGGTTTATGACGGGCTGGAGATTTTAAAGAAGGCGCGGGAACAGGGACTGGACAGTTCTTTCATCATTATCAGTGGCTATCGGGAGTTTGAGTACGCGAAGCTGGCGATTCAGTATGGGGTAGTTGACTTTCTGGTAAAACCTGTGAACGGGGAGGATTTGAACCTGGCGTTAAAGAGATCAGTGGAGGAGATCAATGAGCGCAGGCAGTTTTTAAACATGGGTGAGATGATCTCCGACAATGAAAGGAACGTAAAGGAAAGTTTTCTGGCGCAGTTGGCAGATGAAAAGGAATATGATGGAGGAACTGTTGGCGGGGAGGTCGGGAAAGTCGGCCCGCTGTTCAAAGAAAATATTTTTCAGGCGGTAATTATAAAGACGAATAAGACGGCGCTCAACATGGCAAAATCGAAATTTTCGGAGGAGGTTTTGCGCTATCTGGAGGAAATGCTCCGCGCGGGGGAATCCGTGGCTGTGGCGAAGGAGGATGGCGTCTACCTTCTTCTGAACTACAGAGCGGAGGACTATGAGAATGTGCTGTTTCAGCTGCGGGAAGTTATAAAAAGGATGAAGCGCGAGAGCGATATATATGGACAGTTTGCCATGACGATCGCACTGGGAAAGCAGGTGGGTGACATCGGCGGGATGCGGGAGTCCATTTTGACGGCGCGGGCTGCATGGCAGCAGAGAATGCTGTTTCACAATAATGAAATGATTGCTTACGACAGACTTAAGATGGATGCGGAAGCTTTTTCCATGTGGGACGACAGGGAGTGGAGCGGATTTTGCGAGGCGTTGGAGAGCTGCGACCAGAATCGTATTTCCGTATTTTTAAACGGATGCCGGAAGAAGGTGCAGGAGATCAGGAATCTTTCGCTGGAGAGCCTTTTTGAGCAGATCAGAAAGATCACGATGGAAATAGAGTACAAGACATCAGGGGAGGAGCGGATAGACATAAACAGGAGGGCGGAGACCGTGATGGAGGAACTCCGGTGCTGTGACTCGCCGGAAGAACTGTTCATGCATGTGAATATGTATGCGAGCCGTTCGGTCAGGGAATATTATGACAGGAAGATAGCCATGAAGAAGCTGCCAATCCTGAAGGCGGAAGAATTTCTGTCCAAAAATTATATGAAGGAGATCAGCCTGGAGGATATGGCGTCTCTGGTGGATTTAAGCCCCGCGTATTTCTCCAAACTGTTTAAATCTGTGGAGGGCGTAAACTATATAGATTATCTGACGCAGGTGAGGATGGACAGGGCAAAGGAACTTCTGAAAAATACAGACAAGCCCATCAATGCCATTGCACTGGAAACCGGCTATGTGAATGAAAAATATTTCAGAAAACTGTTTAAAAAAATGGTTGGGATCAAGCCGAGCGAATACAGGAAACTGAATTAGACGACGGGGATAAGTATGGAAAGCTGGAATATCGCAGTGATGGCGGCAATGATCTGCATATATGTGGCGACACTTGCCGGATTTCGGATCTATCTGAAAAAATATCGGGAAAAAGAAAGACAGTTGTGGGAAAAAGAGAAGACGCAGATACAGGAAGAATTTATGTCCAGTGTGTTGAGCAGGCAGATGCAGTATGACGCGTTGCAAAGCCAGATCAATCCGCATTTTCTGTATAATACGTTAGACTCTATCCGGGGTGAGGCGATGATGGCGGGAAACGGCACGATCGCCGACATGACGGAGCATCTTTCCCGTTTTTTCCGTTACTGCATATCCAATCAGGGAAACATTGTGACGATTCGGGATGAGATCAACAATACCTTTGACTATTTTTACATTCAGAAGTACCGTTTCGGCAACAAGTTCAGGCTGGAGACAAGCATTGAGGAGACGTGCTACAACAATAAAATACCGAAGATGACGCTGCAGCCCATCGTGGAAAATGCGATCTTCCACGGTCTGGAGAGAAAGAAGGAGGGCGGAACGGTACATATAACGATATTTGAGACGGAGAAAAATGTAAAGATAACGGTTTCCGACGACGGCGTGGGCATTGAGGAAGAGACTCTGCGGCGGATGAACGTCAATCTGCGGAATATGGAGAGCGGTCCGGTACTTTCATCTCCTGACGGGAAAAAGACAGGGATCGCCCTGCAGAACGTCAACGAGAGGATCAGGCTGTGCTACGGGAGGGATTACGGGATAACCCTCCGGTCCACCAAATATCTGGGGACTGATGTGATCATAGTGATACCGAAGGAGAAAGAGGAGGAGAGGTTCTGACGTTTGCTGAAAAGGATATGGGATCAGAGAAATGGGTAGAAAAGAGATTTTGAGCTGCAGAGGAGTCTGCGCCGGGGGAAAGTACGGACTGGATTTTCTGCAGATGGAATTATATGAGTCGGAATCGCTTCTGGTATTGGGAAACTGTTCTTCGGGAAAGGAAATACTGAAAGAAGTGCTGATCGGGCAGGAGAAAAATTACTCCGGCCGGTTTTACTGGGAGGAGGATCCGATCGATGAGAAAAATATGCAGGGGATCATACAGCGCCATCAGATCTTTTACGCGAATCCTGACAGAGTGCTGATAGAGGGGTATACCATAGCGGAAAATATCTATATTGCCAGAAGCGGCAAGAGAGGGGTGCTGCCGTCCAGAAAAGCGATGGATATACAGACGGGAAAACTGCTGAAAGAACTGGGATTTTCCCTAAGCCCTGAGACGTATGTAAGAGAGCTGGACTATTTTGAAAAAATGCTGGTATGTTTCGCGAAAGCGGTCTCCTATCAGAGCAGGGTGATTCTGTTTGACCATACGGTCAACACGCTGAGAGCAGACCAGATGCATTTTCTGAAAGACTTTCTGGAAAAACAGAAAAAGAACGGCACATCGTTCCTTATTTTCAGCGAAAAGTTTGACGAAGCCCACAGGATCTGCGACAGGGTGCTGATCATGAGCGAGGGGCGGGATAAAAAGGCGGCGGATATCGACCAGATTGCCACCGATGAGATTTCCTGCTACTGGCTGGGGGAAGCCTATAAGAAGAACAGGCCGCGGTTCGCGGAGAGCGCCCCCGTTCTGAAGAGAGAGACAGAAGGCGGTGGAACTGATGACGGAAGAGGCAATATCCTGGGTATTTTTGACAGGGACTGGGGTGGTGAGCAGAAGAACGATGGCTACCTGGAGAAGCTGTATGAGAACAATCGGGAAAAGCTGCAGGAGTATTACAGTGGTTTTTTTGAGAAGATCATTGGAAACAGGCAGTTTGTCTATATAGAAAACAGAAAATACGACGAGATGCTGGGGAGATTCCCGCTCTCCCATAATCTTTTAGTTCCGAGAAATCTGAAAGAGCTGTTTTCCTTTACCAATAAAATGCGCGACAGCGTAATGGTGAAGGAATTTTACAGAGAGTTTGATTTCCTTCAGAACAGGACAAGGCAGTATTCGGACTATTTCTTTTACAGGCTTGTGGCGATCTATCGGTTTGAGCGGTTCCATAAGGAGCTGATGGTGTTAGACAACCCTTTTCTACAGCTCGATATCATGGAAGAGAACTATATGCGGGAGTATCTGGAGAGGCTGTCGAAGAAGATGAAACTTGTGATTATCAGTCACAGGCGGCATGAGATAAATATCCTCGCGAAGAATATTGTATATGTGGAGGACGGAAAAGTCGTATATACGGACCGAATGACAGGTTAGGACAAAAAAGGACACCTTTTAGCAAAATTGTGTCCTTTTTTTGCGGCGATAAAAAAGATATTCTGAGTATACAGCCGTCAGGGCAGTTTGGGCGGCGGTAAAAATGTGATAAAAAAGGAGGAAACATGAAAATGAAAAAGAAATTACTCAGTGTGATACTGGCGGCAGTGATGACAGTCGGTATGTTGAGTGCATGCGGACAGGCAGCGGAGGAAGCGTCCGCAGTGCAGGAGACGGAGACAGAGCAGACGGAGGAAGCGCCTGCGGAAGAGCCTGCTGAGGCGCCCGAGGAGGCGGTACAGGAGGAAGCGGAATCCACAGAAGGAATTATGACGATCAACGGCGAGAAACTGACAAAGATCGGCCTTGCCGTGGCGGCGTTAGACAATGAGTTTACGACAAACCTCGCAGACAGCCTGGAGGCGGCAGCGGCGGAGTACGGCGTTGAGACTGTGATCGCTCAGGCTGACCAGACAACGGCAAAACAGGTGGAGCAGATCGAAAACATGGTGGTTTCCGGCTGCCAGGCGATCTGTATCGTTCCGGTAGATCTGGACGGTATTCTGGATACGCTGAAAGCTGCCAAGGAAAAAGGCGTTGTTATTTCCATGTGCGGCTGCATACCGGAGAGTAAGGACTACTATGATGTAGTTGCCAACGTAGAGCAGTTCGATCTGGGCCAGAGCGCAGCAAAAGCCGCAGCAGAGTGGATCGACGCTACATTCCCGGATGCTGAGGACGGCAGTATCGAGGTGTGTATCCTTGCACTGGATAATACAGGAGAGGCAATCAAGAGACGTGAAGGCCTGGAAGAGGTGGAAAAATTGACATCCAAGGCAAAGATCGTGGAAATTTATGACGCGACAGGATCCGCATCCATTCCCACTAAGGCGCAGGAATATACGGAGATGATGCTGGTATCCCATCCGGATGTGAAATGCATTCTTGCATATTCCGATTTTATGGGACTTCCAGCGGATGAGGTTGTGATGAGGACACCGTCCATCGAAAAGAGCGAGTTCGGTATTTTCGGATGTGATTATTCCTCTACAGGCTGTGAGGCGATTAAAAAATCTGTGACAAACGAGAGTACCTACAGAGGCTCAGGCGCGTTTGGCGTGACTTTCGGTAAGGTAATGCTAGATACGGTTACAGGCGCTGTAGACGTTGATGATCTGGGCGTATATTACGAGCCTACCTTTGAAATCAACGGAGAAAATGTTGACAGTTATCTGAAATAAGAGGTGTCGCAGGGAGTATTAAGCCGGAAGCAGTCCTGTAAGATTGGACTGCTTCCGTTGTGTATGCACAGGTCCGAATATGGCCCTGCGGTAATATGGAGGCAGATATGGGAAAAATTCTGGAACTGGAACATATCAGTAAATTTTATCCCGGCGTGATCGCTCTCGACGATGTGAGCCTTTCCATAGAGGAGGGGCAGGTGCATGCCCTGATGGGGGAGAACGGCGCGGGAAAATCCACTTTGATAAAGGTGATCAGCGGCGCTATCCGGCCGGAGAAGGGGCGCGTCATTATCTCCGGGGAAAGCTATAAAATGCTGACGCCGGCCCTCTCAAAAGACAGAGGAGTGGGCGTGATCTATCAGGAGTTCAATCTGGTCCCGACCATGTCCGTGGTGGAGAATATCTTTCTGGGAGAAAAACTGGGAAATCCGATCATGCCGGATTTTGACAAAATGCATGAGAAGGCGAGGGAGATATTTGATGAATTCGGCGTGGATATCGATACCCGGGCCATGGTGGGGGATCTCACACCGGGCAAGCAGCAGCTTGTGGAGATCGCAAAGACGTTGATCAGAAATGTGAAACTGATCATTATGGACGAGCCCAGCGCATCGATCTCCGTGGCGGATGTGAAAACATTGTTCCATATTATACGGAAACTGAAGGAAAAAGGAGTGACGATCATCTATATTTCCCACCGCATGGAGGAAGTATTTGAGATAGCGGACTGCGTCAGCATTATGCGGGACGGACACTATATCGGAACCAAAAACATGAAGGAAGTCACGCGGAAAGATCTGATCACGATGATGGTGGGCCGGGAACTGAACGAGTCCTATCCGACCAGAAACGTGGAGTACGGGGAATGCGTGCTGGAGGTGGAACATCTGTACGGTAACGGGGACAGAGATATTTCCTTCAGGCTGAGAAAAGGCGAGATACTCGGTATTGCCGGGCTGGTTGGCGCGGGCAGGACAGAGCTTGCGAAAGTGATCTACGGCGCGGCGAAGATCGATCATGGGACAATTAAGATCAACGGAAAAGAGACAAAAATCAGAACGCCCCACGATGCGATCATGGCTGGGATAGGCTATATTCCCGAGGACAGAAAGAATGAAGGCGCATTTCTTGAATTTCCGATAGACTGGAATATTTCGATCATGAGCCTGCCGCGGCTCTCCAAAGGGCTTGTGGTGCAGGTGAAAAAGATAGAGGAGCTGGCGGATGAATTCCAGCGGAAGCTGGGGATCAAGACGCCGTCTCTGAAACAGTATGTAAAAAACCTGAGCGGCGGCAACCAGCAGAAGGTAGTTGTGGCGAAAACACTGGCAACGAACAGCAGCATCGTTATCTTTGACGAGCCGACGAGAGGCATAGATGTGGGGGCGAAGCAGGAGATCTATCAGCTGATGAACACATTAGTCCTGCAGGGGATATCCATTATCATGATCTCTTCGGAAATGGAAGAGCTGATCGGCATGAGCGACCGCATTCTTGTCATGCATGAAGGGGCTTTGGTCGGGGAGCTGGAAAAAGACGAGTTTTCACAGAACAGGATTCTGGAGTATGCTTCAGGAATGGAATAGGGGAAAGGTTAGGTGGTTGTAATGAAAGAAACAAAAAAACTGAGTATAGGTGATTTTTTGAGAAATAATATGGCGTGGGTGCTGCTTATCGTGTGCTGCCTGATCTTCGGCGTGATCTCACCGAACTTTTTCTCATTTGTCAATATTATCAATATCCTGAATCAGAATGCTTACATTATTATCACGGCATTTGGCATCTCGTTTATCATGATGGCGGGGGAAGTGGATATTTCGGTAGGTTACGCTATCTCGTTAAACGGCGTGGCGGTGGCGATCCTGATGACAAAATTCGGCATACCTGTTATACTGGGTGTTATCCTGTCCGTTGTATTCGGCGTTTTGATCTGCCTGGTAAATATGTTGATAGCGTATAAATTGAATCTCCAGCTGTTTATGGCGACGGTGGGAACTACGACGATCTTTCAGGGCTTTGCCTATGTCATGACGCAGTCCAAGACGATCAGCAACCTGCCGGACGGCTTTAAAATCATAGGACAGGGATATCTGGGGCCGATCCCGATTCCGGTCATCATCACAGCGGTTCTCTTTATCGTAGTCAGCTTTATATTGAACAAAACCTATATCGGGCGTTATGTCTTTGCAATTGGCGGCAATGTGGAGGCAGTCCGGCTGGCGGGGATCAATGTGTTCGGGATGAAACTGTTTATCGCATCGATTGCCGGTTTTATGACAGGTGTGGGAGCCATCATTCTCTCCGCCAGGTTGGGATCGGTTACCGCAAATATGGGAACGGGTCTGGAGTTTACGATCATCACAGCGGTTCTTTTGGGCGGCGTCAGTGTGCGCGGCGGTGAGGGCAGAATTTCCGGCGTTGTGGCGGGCGTACTGATTCTTGCGATCCTCTCCAACGGCATGCAGCTTGCAAGACTGGACGTATACTATCAGTTTGTGGCAAAGGGCATCATCATGCTGGCGGCGATCGGTTTTGACGTATTCCAGCTGAAGAAGAAAAAGAAGGTGACCGTGAAAAAGCCAGACGGCGATAAGTAAGGAGGAGCAAAGACAATGGAACTGGGACACAGACTGGTCAGTGATGGAATGGTCCTCCAGCGGGGAGAAGATTTTTTCCTGTCTGGGACGGCAAAAGGAGAGAAGGTAAGCGTAAGCTTTGCGGGCAGCAGGAAGGAAGTGCGCTGCAGCGGGGGAAGGTTTGAAGCCTGCTTCGAGAAGCCGGGGGCGGGAGGCCCCTATACGCTGGAGGTGTGTGGGGAAGGAATTTCCTGTAAAATAGAAGATATTCTTGTGGGAGACGTCTATTTTATGTCAGGGCAGTCGAATATGGAACTGGACATCAACTGGGTGTATCACAGTTTTGCGGAGGAGATCGATGCGTGGAACTGTGACCAGGTCAGGCAGTTCAAGGTCCCGGTTTCGTACAATTTTGTGGAGCCGCAGCAGGATACGGACGGCGGCAGCTGGGTGAAGGCGCAGGGAGAGGCTAAAAATACGTTCGGTGCCATCGGCTTCTTCATGGCAAAGAAGCTGTACGGGGAAAAACACATTCCGATAGGGCTGATCCAGACGGCAGTGCCCGGCTGCCCCATCGAATCCTTTCTGACAAAGGAAAATGCCGGAAGATTCGGAGAGATCAAACCGGATGAGATCTGTCATTCCAAAGAAGAGATGCGCCGGCAGACAGAGAAAGAGCAGCAAGCGTGGGATGACAGGGTGAAAACCATGCTGGGACAGGACGATAAGACCCAGGGGGGAGTATGGAAGCGGACAGTGGTTCCGTTCTGGTGGGAACTGGATCAAGAACAGCAGGCGGGAATTGTCACGCTGGAAAAGGATTTTGTATTGGATGATGAACCGGCTGAGGATGCCGTGCTGCAGCTGGGCCTGATGATAGAGGCGGATGAGACCTATATAAATGACAGTTTTGTGGGACGGTCTGAATATCAGTATCTGAGAAGGCGGTATGTGGTGCCGAAGACGCTGCTGCACCGGGGAAAGAACTGCGTCAGAGTGAAACTGATCGTGACCAACGGCACGGCCAGAGTTTGGGAAAAATTGCCCTGTGATATCACAGTGGGCGGCAGGAGTTATGATCTGACGGGAGTGTGGCGGTACCGGATGGGGAAATTCTCCCCGGAGGGATTTTTCCCAAAGACATTCTATGAATATCTGCCCTGCGGAGTGTATCAGGCGATGATCGCGCCGCTTATGGAGGCGAAAGCCGCGGCGCTTCTGTGGTATCAGGGGGAGAGCAATACTGCGGAGCCGGAGGGCTATCTGGAGAAATTCAAACTGCTCGTAAGGCAGTTCAGGGACGGATTGGGACAGCCGGACCTTCCGGTGTATTATGTACAGCTGGCAGGCTATGAGGATCCCTGTGATCCGGACGGAACCGGCTGGGAGAGCATTCGAAGGCAGCAGGAGCAGGCACAGGAAATCCCGGGGGCGCATATGATCGTATCCATGGATGTCGGTTCCCCGACGGATCTGCATCCCCAGAATAAAAAGGCCATTGGGGAGAGGATCGCTGAGAGGATATTGTAAAAAACGAATACTGTTATGTAGATAAAACAATGTTTATCAAAGAATTGCTGGATTTTAAAGGAAAAGTGAACCTGTTCACCCGCCCCGGACGGTTTGGAAAACAGGAATGACCATGAACGGAACAGGTATAATAAAGAGTGCATGGAACGTATGATTTGCGATCCATGTGCTTTTTGTTTTGGGGAGATGCACATAATATGCACACTGAAAGCACAAATTGTATTGACTTATAAAAAGAGACTATGTATAATGCAGTATAAGAAAAATGGGAGGCAGAAAGCATGAAGAGTGTGAATGTTACTTTTCGGGTAGATGAAGAGTTAAAAATGCAGGCGGATGCTTTATTTTCAGAGTTGGGAATGAGCCTTTCCACTGCGTTTAATATTTTTCTGCGGCAATCCGTGAGAGAGCAGCAGATGCCATTTATGATAAGTAAGAATATTCCAAATGCCGTGACAGTGGCAGCCATGGAATCGGCAGAAAATGATGAGGATATGTATGGACCGTTTGACAGCGTAGATTCTTTGATGGAGTCGTTAAATGCTTAAGACAGAATTTACGGGACAATTTAAAAAAGATTATAAATCAGCAATAAAAAGAGGATGTGATCCTGACAAGTTACTGGAGGTAATCGCTTTGCTGATTAGTGAAAAACCATTGCCAGAAAAATACGGGGATCATGCATTGATGGATTCCGGAAATTATAAAGACTTGAGAGAGTGCCATATAGAACCGGATTGGCTGCTGGTTTATAAAATAGAACAGAAGGTTCTGATATTAAAGTTAATCAGAACAGGAACACACAGTGATTTATTTTAAGGAAGAAAAAGATATAGATAATAGATGAGCAGACAGGGAGGACGACAAAATGGACAAGGGGAAATATTATATTACAACGGCGATCGCCTACACATCGGGCAAGCCCCACATCGGAAACAGCTATGAGATCGTGTTGGCGGACAGCATTGCCAGATTTAAGAGAAAGGACGGCTACGACGTATTCTTCCAGACGGGGACCGATGAGCATGGCCAGAAGATTGAACTGAAGGCCGAAGAGGCCGGCATCACACCGAAAGCATATGTGGACGGCGTTGCAAAGACGATTCAGGAGATCTGCGATTCCCTGAATACTTCGTATGACAAGTTTATTCGCACCACTGATGGCTACCATGAAAAACAGGTGCAGAAGATCTTTAAACGCCTTTATGACAAAGGTGATATCTATAAGGGGGCTTATGAAGGGTTATACTGTACGCCTTGCGAATCTTTCTGGACGGAGTCTCAGCTGGTGGACGGGAAATGTCCGGACTGCGGCAGGGAAGTGAAACCGGCGAAGGAAGAGGCATATTTCTTTAAGATGAGCAAATATGCGGACAGGCTGATCAAACATATTAACGACCATCCCGAGTTCATTCAGCCGGTGTCCAGAAAAAATGAAATGATGAACAATTTCCTGCTGCCGGGCCTGCAGGATCTGTGCGTGTCCAGAACTTCCTTTAAGTGGGGGATTCCGGTGGACTTTGATGAGAAGCATGTGGTGTATGTATGGTTAGACGCGCTGACCAACTATATCACGGGTATCGGCTATGATGCGGAGGGTAATTCCACGGAGCAGTATAAGAAGCTGTGGCCGGCGGACCTTCATCTGATCGGCAAGGATATCATCCGCTTCCATACGATCTACTGGCCCATCTTCCTGATGGCGTTGGAGGAAGAGCTGCCGAAGCAGGTGTTCGGCCATCCCTGGCTGCTGCAGGGGGACGGTAAGATGAGCAAGTCCAAAGGCAATGTGATCTATGCGGAGGATCTGATCTCGTTTTTCGGCGTGGATGCGGTGCGGTATTTTGTACTGCACGAGATGCCTTTTGAGAATGACGGTGTGATCACCTGGGAGCTGATGATCGAGCGGTTTAACTCCGATCTGGCAAACACCATGGGGAATCTGGTGAACCGCACGGTATCCATGAGCAATAAATATTTTGAAGGCGTTGCGGCAAATAAGAATGTCACCGGGGAGCAGGCGGATATCGACGCCGATCTGAAGGCGGTGGTGGCGGAAACCTACAGAAAGGTTTCTGCGAAGATGGACGATCTGCGGGTGGCGGATGCGATCAGCGAGATATTCGGACTGTTTAAAAGGTGTAATAAATATATCGATGAGACCATGCCATGGGCTCTTGCGAAGGACGAGGCGAAAAAGGACCGCCTTGCCACAGTGCTCTATAACCTGTTAAACGGCATTCTGGTGGGGGCAAGCCTGCTTGAACCCTTTATGCCGGAGACAGCGGAGAAGATAGCGGAGCAGATCAAGGCGCCGCTTGTAAGCTTTGATAAGCTGGAGAAGGGCAGCGCGGGGGAGATCGGGAACCTGTATCCTTCCGGCAACCGGGTGACGGAGACGCCGGAGATTCTGTTCGCAAGATTGAAAACAGAGGAAGTCATGGAAAAGGTGGAAGCCATGTTCGCGGAGCGGAAAGCGGCGGCAGGGGCCTGCGCGGCAAATGCCGGGGAATCCGGAGCAGAAAACGCTGCCGGAGAGAACGGGAAAGAAGCGGGGGCATCCGGAGAGGGCGGAAAAGAGGCGGCTTCCGCAGAAAACGGCGGCGATGGGGCTGCAGAAATGGATATCGAGGCGAAGCCGGAGATCACCTATGACGACTTTGCGAAGTGCCAGTTCCAGGTGGGAGAGATCATCGACTGCAAGGAAGTGCCGAAATCGAAAAAGCTGCTCTGTTCTCAGGTGAAAGTGGGCTCCGAAGTGCGGCAGATATTATCCGGAATCAAACAGTATTATGCGCCGGAAGAGATGATCGGAAAGAAGGTGATGGTGCTTGTGAACCTTGCGCCCAGGAAGATGGCCGGTCTGGAGTCCCAGGGGATGTTGCTCTGTGCGGAAGATGTGAACGGGAATCTGGCGCTGATGACACCGGAAAAGGCCATGCCTGCGGGGGCTGAGATCTGTTGATCCATGTTGCAGGAAGCGTGAGGACAGGGAAAAGAGAAGGCGCGCGGGATGGCTGGTATTATGTGAAGTAAGGTACATTGTATCAGGCGGCCGCGGCCGGCGACGGGGTATGAGCGATGGTGCAGGAAGACGGAATACAGATCAGACGGGCGAATATCTATGACTGGGATGAGGCGATTGCGCTTGCGTGGAAAACGTTCTTAAAATTTGAGGCAAAGGATTACGGGCAGGAGGGAATAGACAGCTTTCGGGAGTTTCTGTCTGATGCCCTGTTGCGCCGCATGTTCCTGAAAGGGGATTATCCTGTGTTTATTGCCCTTGACGGGGGAAAACAGGCCGGTATGATCTCTCTGCGGAATAAAAAGCACATTTCGTTATTGTTTGTGGAGGAAGGACATCATCACCGGGGTATCGGCAGAAGGCTGATTCAGAGCGTGGAGGAATATATTCAGAAAGAATATCAGGAGAGGAAGATGACGGTGAATGCCGCGCCCTATGCCGTGGGCTTTTATCGGCAGATCGGGTTTGAGGATGTGGCGCCTGAACTTACCAAAGATGGAATAATTTATACGCCGATGGAAAAGAGCCTCTATTGAGGGAGAAAATTCTGTTTGGTAAAAGTGTATAAAAATTGGGAAAACTTTTATGCAATCTGACAGGCGGCGGATTGAAAGAGAAGTTTTATGAACAAGTTGACCAAGATAACGGAAAAACTTTATGAAATAGTGGCATAGCCAAAAAACTTCATGTTCTGTATACTACCTAAGTAGAGCAGGAAAGAAACTGTCAGTAAGCGATTTAAAATTCAGGAGGAAAAGAAAAAATGTCAAGCTTATCATTAAAGAACATCTGCAAAAAGTACCCCAATGGTTTTGAAGCAGTAAAAGACTTCAATCTTGAAATTGCCGATAAAGAGTTTATTATCTTCGTAGGTCCTTCCGGCTGTGGTAAATCTACTACACTGCGTATGGTGGCTGGTCTGGAAGATATCAGCTCCGGTGAACTGTATATCGACGGCAAACTCGTAAACGATGTAGAGCCGAAGGACAGAGATATCGCGATGGTATTCCAGAACTACGCTCTGTATCCTCATATGACAGTTTATGATAACATGGCTTTCGGCCTGAAACTGAGAAAGGTACCGAAAGATGAAATTGATAAAAAGGTTCGTGAAGCAGCTGAGATCCTTGATCTGTCCGCACTTCTTGACCGTAAGCCGAAAGCTCTTTCCGGTGGTCAGAGACAGCGTGTGGCTATGGGACGTGCTATCGTTCGTAAACCGAAAGTATTCCTGATGGATGAGCCGTTATCCAACCTGGATGCAAAGCTTCGTGTACAGATGCGTATTGAGATCGCTAAACTGCACCAGAATCTGGGCACAACGATCATCTACGTTACACATGACCAGACAGAGGCTATGACACTGGGAACCAGAATCGTTGTTATGAAGGCCGGTATCGTACAGCAGGTTGATACCCCTCAGAATCTGTATGAGAAACCCGCTAACCTGTTCGTAGCAGGCTTCATGGGATCTCCTCAGATGAACTTCTTAGATGCGACTGTTAAAGTAAACGGCAGTGTGGCAAGCCTTGAATTAGCAGGCCAGAGTATTGAACTTCCGGCAGCGAAATCCAAAGCGCTGATCGACGGCGGTTATGACGGAAAGGTTGTTACATTCGGTATTCGTCCTGAGGATGTGTACGATGCACCTGAGTTCCTTGCAAATGCAAAGACAACATTTACATCGAGCGTTAAAGTTTACGAGCTGTTAGGCGCAGAAGTTTATCTGTACTTTGATCTGGATAAGTTCCCGATCACTGCAAGAGTAGACTCCAGAACAACAGCAAGACCTGGCGATGAGATCAAGTTTGCGTTTGACGTAGAGAAGATCCACGTATTTGATAAAGAAACAGAAGTGACGATCTGCAACTAAGCCGCTGCTTTCCAAGCGGCGCTACGAGCACAGTGCCTGCAATGCAGGCACGGGCGAAGCGTTTGCGAGTCGAGGCGTCACAATAACATTGTTACCTATAGAGGGATGTGAAACGCATCCCTCTTTTTCCTTAAGTGAAATACCCTGCAGAAATAAATCCCACACAGAGAAAAAGGAGAAGCTCATGATATCAAACCAGATTATTCAGAACAGTATAGAAGAATTAAAAAATATTACGAAAGTCGATTTTGGGGTGTTTGATTTAAACGGCATCTGTATAGCATCTACCTTTGAAACGTCAGCGGAAGAAAAGGGGCTGGTTGTGAATTTCGTGGCTTCGCCGGCAGACAGTCAGGTGATTGGCCATCACCATCTTCTGAAGGTTTTAGATGAGGAGGAAGTCAACTATATTTTAGATGCGAGAGGCTTAAGCGACGATGCTTATATGCTGGGAAGAGTTGCGGTATGTCAACTTCAGAATCTGATGATCGCTTATAAAGAGAGATTTGACAGAAATAATTTCTTTCAGAATCTGATACTGGATAATCTGCTGCTTGTGGATATTTATAACAGGGCGAAGCGGCTTCATATTACGGATCAGCAAAGCAGGGTGGTATACATTGTGGAATCAGGGGATCAGGATGAGCTTTCTGTCAGCGAATTAATGAAGGGGATGTTTTCTGCACAGAATGGAGATTATGTGACAACTGTGGATGAAGACAGTGTGGTTTTGATTAAAGCCATGGATGAGGATGAGAGTGATGAAGGATTGGAGAGAATTGCCAAAACCATTATGGACATGATTAATGCAGAGGCTATGATCAATGTCAGAGTGGCATTCGGAACAGTAATACACGAATTGAAGGATGTATCGAAATCTTATAAAGAAGCGAAGATGGCTTCCGATGTAGGACGGATTTTTTATCCCGAAAAACAGATCGTATCCTACAGGCTTCTGGGTATTGGCAGATTGATCTATCAGCTTCCGGTGAATCTTTGCAGAATGTATATTCATGAGATTTTCGGGGAGCGTATACCGGAAGAGATAGACGAGGAGACGCTGGTGACAGTTGAGAAGTTTTTTGAGAATAATCTGAATGTTTCGGAGACTTCAAGGCAGTTGTTTATTCATCGCAATACACTGGTCTACAGAATTGAAAAGCTTCAGAAGGCTACCGGATTGGATATCCGTGTGTTTGATGATGCGCTTACATTAAAGATCGCTTTGATGGTAGTAAACTATATGAACTATCTGGAAGAGAGAACCAGCTGAACCGACAGGTGAAGCTGGTTCGATACGGTGCAATATACGGAGTAGATTGCAGCGTTTCCCGAAAGCTGAACCGACAGGTGAAGTTGGTTCGATACGGTGCAATATACGGAGTAGATTGCAGCGTTTCCCGAAAGCTGAACCGACAGGTGAAGCTGGTTCGATACGGTGCAATATACGGAGCAGATTGCAGCGTTTCCCGAAAGCTGAACCGACAGGTGAAGCTGGTTCGATACGGTGCAATATACGGAGCAGATTGCAGCGTTTCCCGAAAGCTGAACCGACAGGTGAAGCTGGTTCGATACGGTGCAATATACGGAGCAGATTGCAGCGTTTCCCGAAAGCTGAACCGATATGTGAAGCAAAAACATCATAAGAAGCGTCATAAGCACCCCCGTTTACTCATAATATGGATAATAGGAAGCATGTTGAGACTATATCTAAAGGAGGAAACGGGGTTTGTATTATGATAAAAGAATAAGATATTTGAGCTATTATGAGAGCGGCATTAAGTTGCAGAATGCCGGATATGTGAAGTTTCAGGTGAGGGACAGCCTTTGCCAGATGATCATTTATGTGAAAGGCCCACGGCTTATGGGAAGCGGTGAGGGAGCGGTGTATCTGCTCTCGAGAAAACAGGACCAGACGGATACGGATGGGTTTTATCTGGGAGGCCGGGACAGCCGCCTGCAAAAACATCTGTTGGGAAATTTGAATATCTGTAACGGACAGGGACATTGTGCAGTACGAATGAATGCGGAAAATATGGCGGATAGCGGATTGCGATATGATGAGATCTGCGGAATCAAAATTGAGCTGCATGAATACCAGTATCTGGAATCACAGTGGAGCATAACGAATTTTATGCCGAAAAGGGTGGAAACACAAATCGCTTCAGGTACAGGGTACAGGCTGCGCAGACCGCAGGGAGAGAGGCGGAGTTCGGAAGGAAAGAATCAGGTAAACGATCAGGGCAGTATAGTAGTTAAGCCGCAGGAGGAAGGCGGCATACCGGACGGGTCAGCTGCGGGGATCAATCTGATAGTGACACCTGTGTCAGAAAATCTGAGAGTTGAGAAACTTGTCCGGCAGGATTGGATGCAGGGAGAAAGCAATGTCATGGAGCTGTCAGAAAGAGGCCGGCTGGAGGCGGATGTAAAGATGGAAACGGAGGCGGCCGCAGCAGAAGCTGATATGGAGGAGAAAGCGGATAGAGATACAACAAAGGCCAACATGGAAGAAAAGACGGGAAGTGTTGCAGCAAAAGCTGCCATAGAGGAAATATCGGAAAGAACCATAAATATAGTGGGAGACACAGGAGTGATGTCAGGGCGGGCTGCATTTCCGGAGAATATAGGAGAGAATGCAGAAAAAATTGTGACGGTGACAGATATGAAAGGGGTATCGGAGAGAGAAAATACGGAGCGGGAGATAGAAGAGAAACCGGGAGAAACTGCGGCTAAGGAAAAAATTATAGAGAAAGCAGAAAAAGTAGAGAGCGTGAAAAGAGAAGTACTTGCAGACTGGGCAGCGGATCAGGAGCCAGTGGGAGAAAAAGAAGATTCTATGGAGGAGATGCTGGAACGGGAGGTGAGAAGAAAAGAAGCGCAGTTGGGCCGATCGGAACAAATGGAAGAAATACGGCCCGAAGAACAGGAACTTCACTCTGATAAATGGGAACAATTGAGAAAAATTTATCCGGTTGTGCATCCGATCAGGGAGGAAGAGGAATATTTAAAGATCGCACCGAAAGACTTTGTTATCTTTTCAGAAAAGTACCAGGAACTGGTACACAACAGTTTTTTGTTGCATGGCTATTATAATTATAAGCATTTGATCCTTGGCAAAAGAGAAAAAGACGGCAGAGTGATCTATTATCTGGGCGTACCGGGAACCTTCCACGACAGAGAAAAAACTGTGGCAGTGATGTTTGGTTTTGAGGCTTTTGACGGGAAGAGGGAACCGGCAGAAAACGGAGATTTCGGATATTATCTGAGAAGAGTGGAAATATAGAATACTGATATAAAAACTGTACCGGGCAGCCTGCTGTCCGGTACTTTTGCAGCCAACTCCGCCAGGCTTCCTCACGTCACATGAAAGATTCTGCTTAGTGCTGCTTTGTTCCCAACCTGACACGGTTCGCAGATTTCCATTGCGCAAGACCCGGCCTCTTTGCCGCTTGCGAAAGGCAGCAACAACAGGCTGCCCGATACAGTTATGCTTTTCAGTATAGGTGTTTTTTCCTGAAAAGTCAAGAAAAAGGTGTGGGTGCGGCCTCTTTCCAGAAGAGAATACCAAAAAGCAGAGGTGTAGTCAGCATCATCGGAAACAAATAGCGCAGCAGAGCTATTGGTCCGAGGAGAAGTCCGCAAAAATAAAGGGCAGCAGGCAGAATGCACAGCAGCATTTTTTTGCTTTTTCGCTCTATTGAGACACCGGTACCGATTACGATCAGATAGATGGAAATACCGGGTTGCATTGGTGGAAAGTAGTTTTTCTTTTGAAGCTGTTTTTCCAAAAAAGAATAATATTTTGGGAAAAGACCATATCTGGAGATGGTCAGATGGGATATTCCAGGAAAGGTCTCTTCAAGGGCAAGTCCACGGCGGACGCTGCGGCCCATGTCCAGGTAGGAAAGAACCAGATTTCGGAAAGCGCGGATATAAATGCCGGGATTTTGACTGCCGACAGTGAGATAAAGGGAAATATACTTTTCGGAATCTTTGGAAAAGGCTTCTGTATCAAAGAAGGCCTTCATGGGATCTGCTGTGTCCTGCTGGAAGGTATCCCAGGATTCAACAGGAAGAATTTCCTGGACTGTATCAAGCTGTTGCGTTGTGATATTCGCCGGTTCTGTATTGCAGACAGAGGCGGAACATACGGCAGCCAACTGCTGAATCGGAATACTCATATTCTCTCTGGCATTTCCTGTTGGGATGTGCAGGCCCTGTGCAAAAAACAGGGACAGCAGTCGGGAAATCAGAAAGATCATGCACAGAGAAAAGATTGTTTCTCTGAATTGACGGAGAAAAAAAATCAGAATAACAGCAAGTAAAACAGCCAGATAAATTGCAGCGTTTCTCATCAGGCACATGATGGAACCGGATATAAGCAGACGGAGACAAGGGTGGGTAAAACAGAAACGCCCTGTAGGGAAATTGGGTTTAATTGTATCTGTGCTACATATGGTTTCCAGAAGATTTATGAAAAAATGCAGAAAACAGACGCCGAACAGGATATCTTTTGTGACATTGAAGGTCAGAATGTGAAGAGTGGGATTTAGCACGATCCAAAGGAATCCGCCAGCGATGACAGTGAAAGGAGTGTGGAGCTTTTTCAGAAATAAGAGTGATCTTGCAAGGACCTGTGTCACGAGCAGGCCCTGGATCAGTGTGAACAGTGCAAGGCCAAGGGAAGCATTTTTGAGTATGCTTTCGCCCAGAGAGAGAAAAAGACCAAGCAGGCAGGTATGGAGCAGGGGATTGGCGCTTGTGAGCTCCATTTCTCCAAAATATTGGGCGGCCTGAATTGGAGCATCATATCCGAAGGTGCCTGGAAATAGTGCAAGAAAGGCGGGAAGAAAGGACAACGAAATAAGAAACCATAGAATCATCATAAGTTTCCGGTCGGAACAGGAATTGTATAGTTTGACACCGAGGCTGCAGCCGGAAAGACGCCGTTTCATCTGTGGAGAAAAAACGCGATTGAAAAGGACATGGAGCGCTACACCTGTAACAAAAAAAACCAGGAAAGAAAAAACAAAAAGCCCTATCATGGAATAGCGGCTAAGACCAAACAGCATAACAAAAAAAGAAAAAAAGAAAGAAACAAACAGGATTCCTTTCAGAGGAACAGTTTTCATAATTTAGTAGATCCCCCTTCCGCATATCATTTTTCTTATTATTACCGATTTGATATTAAAAAATGCGGGCAGTTTTCCGGGTGCAAAATTTACGGAGTGTTAAGCAGGCATAAAGTGGCTGAATCAGGAGATAATGTAAAGAGCAGAGTCATAAGAATGACCGTATTGGCTTTGTGGGCGTGATGTATGCGTGATGGGTAAAAAATGCCTGGAAATGTGGGGGAAGCGACGGTGAATATGTCAAAATTTTCGGGAAAGATGTCAGTGATCATTCCATCCTATCGACCTGACGGAAAGCTGATCGAGGTAGTGAGAAAATTAAGAGAGAAGGGATTTGGGGATATCATTCTTGTAGATGATGGCAGCGGAGATGAGTTCAGACAGATTTTCGGAGAGGTATCTCTTTTTCCCGAGGTAACAGTCCTGACTCATCAGGAGAACAGAGGAAAGGGCAGCGCACTAAAAACCGCTTTTGGATATTGTATACGGGAGAGGTCAGAATGTAACGGCGTTATTACGGTGGATGGAGATGATCAGCATCATATAGAAGATATTATGGCATGCTGTGCAAGACTTCAGGAAAAGCCTGACCATGTGATCCTGGGAGCCAGAGATTTCGGGGCAAAAGAAGTTCCTTTTCGCAGCCGATTCGGCAATATCCTGACGAGGGGTATTTTCCGCATAGCCTGTGGTATTCAGATAACGGATACACAGACGGGGCTGCGGGCAATTCCGGCATGTTATCTGCGGGATATGATGGAGATAGAAGGAAACAGATATGAGTATGAAACGAATATGCTGCTGGAAATGAAAGCCCGGGGAATCCCTTTTGAGGAAGTGGAGATCCGTACGATCTATCTGAATGAAAATAATTCTTCCCATTTTAATCCTTTAAAAGATTCTTTTCGTATATACTATACAATTTTTACATTTGCAGGCAGCGCCGCTGCTTCATCGTCAATTGATCTTTTCCTGTTTTATCTGGCGACAGGCCTTCTTACACGCATGAAACCGGAAGGTGCATGGAATATCGCCGCTGCAGCCATAGCAGCGCGGGCGGGTTCCTCTCTGTTCAACTATCATATAAACCGTCGGAAAGTTTTTGGCCGTGGCAACAGAAGTTCCGCTGTCAGATATTATATGCTCTGTGTGTTGCAGCTTGCGGTGAGCGTGGGGATCGTATCGGGAATATCCTTCCTTTTTCCGACGGGAAATTTCGGTAAGACATTGATCAAGGCTTTAGCTGATATCATCCTGTTCCTGATCAGCTATCAGATTCAGCGGGAGTGGGTGTTTCAGGAGGCGTAGCAGGAGTTTTTTCCAGCTTATTGCGGATTCTCAGATCCTTAAAAAACTGTTTCAGGACAGTGCTGCATTCCTTCTCCAGAATTCCCCGTATCACCTGAACCTGATGATTGAACTCAGGCATCTCGAGGAGATTGAGAATGGAACCTGCACACCCGGCTTTGGGATTCATGCAGCCGATCACGACCTGTGGGATTCTTGCCTGTACGATAGCGCCGGAACACATCTGACAGGGCTCTAAGGTCACATATAGGGTGCAGTCCTCTAACCGCCAGTCACCGATCTTTTTGCTGGCTTTTCTGATCGCTGTGATTTCGGCGTGGGATAATGTATTTTTGTCGGTATTTCTGCGGTTGTATCCTCTGGCGATGATTTTATTGTCATGGACGATCACACAGCCGATGGGCACTTCTCGGAGGAGAAGTGCCTTTTTTGCCTGCTGCAGGGCAGCGCGCATATATTTTTCGTGAAGTTTTATCAAAGATTCTGCTTCCATGGATGCTCACCTCTTACATGCAAAATGACTGTGACGCCATAAAGGAGAAAAAGACATTTTTTAAGCGTATATACCCCGGCTTACACCATTCCGGAATATGGCAGTATCATAACCAGTCAGTTCAGCTTTTCAAACACCGGCGTATAAATATCATAAAAAGTATTGTCATAAATATCATTTAAAAGATGATTGGCGGTAAGCAGAGAACGCTGTAAAAGCTCATCAGAGATCAGCCTTTCGGCATGGGCCTGGGCCAGCTCATCCATGTCAAGTATCTTGAAAGATTTATCGGGATAGACGAGAATATCAAGCAGCAGATCAGTGGAAGTGAGCGAAGTTTTATCTTCGTTCCACTCGTAGGAAACAATATCGCAGTACCAGCAGATCAGAAGGTTGTCCCGGGTATAAAATCTGCTGACTTTTACGCCTTTGTTCAGGTAATAGCAGGAATCGCCGTGGTGCAGGATCTTTTTGGGTTTTAAGGTATTCCATCTGGTCAGAATGTGGTCCTCGGTGACCTCCAGGATAGAGTCATCTTTCAGTAAAATGCATTCGTCAGGAATCAGCCGTTTGCGGTAAAGAATCGGAGTCGTCATGCAGGTATCCTCAGTCAGAATATGGCAGATATTTCCAGATGATATCTGCCGTTTTTAGTGCCGGCATTATCTTAAAGTGTCAGGATAAAGTTCTTAAATAAAATAGTACGCTGTAGATACGGGAAAGTCAACGGGATTTTTGATAATTTTTAACAAAATTTTCTGATTTATCAGGGGCATAAATAGACAGTTTATCAAAAGAAACCAATACGTATTTTTTTATCTTTATCAATAGACAGATTCTCCCAAAAGGAGTATAATCATAATGTATGTGCGAAGTTGATAAAGGAGGAAAGAAAGTGAAATATCACAGGAACGTATACCGCTGCCTTGTTCTGATCACACAGTTTGGCATTTCTATGCTGGTTCCGATTTTTCTTTGCTCTTTTTTGGGTATTTATTTAGATAGAAAGTTCGGTACACAGTTCCTGATGGTGCTGTTGTTCTTTGTAGGCGCGGCCGCGGGATTCAGAAATGTCTGGCGGATGGCAAAGGTGATCTATGAAGAAAAGAGCGAAAAAGACAGATATGAAGAGAAAAATAAATGAAACACTGATGGAGCTTTTTGTCGGGATCTTCCTCTGGGGACTTGTCTGGCAGGCGGCGGGCGTCTGGTTTGTACCCGATAAGTTTTCCTGCAGCCTGGGACTGTGGCTCGGCGTACTGACTGCGGAGATCTGTGCGTGGCATATGTACCGGTCCATAGACAGGGCTCTTGACTTTTCGGAGAAGGATGCCCGGAAGTATATGACGAGCCGCAGTATGATGAGATACGGGCTGATCATCATGGTTTTACTTGTTTTGATGATCACGGAGGCGGGGAATCCGCTCTGTTGTTTTCTTGGCGTAATGGGGTTGAAAGCTGCAGCTTATCTGCAGCCCCCTTTGCATAAAGTGATGAAAAAAAGAAGGAGGTGAAAGGATGGGACAGGGTATTTTACTATCCGGCGCAGATGACATTGATTTTATGATACACGGCGTGTTTTCTTATGAACTGTTCGGACAGACACTGTGGATCACAACATCTCATGTGTGTATTGCTGTTGTCTTTCTGGTGCTTTTGCTGTTTATTTTTGCGGCAAACAGGGCTATCAAAAAGGGCACGGAAATACCGACAGGCTTTCAGAACGTGGTGGAGCTGATCGTCGAGAAGCTGGACGGCATGGTTGGCAGTACCATGGGGGCCAGCGCACCGGCGTTCCGCAACTATATCGGCACGATCTTCATTTTCATTCTGGTCTGCAATATTTCCGGTTTGTTCGGACTGCGGCCGCCTACGGCGGATTACGGGACAACGCTGGCGTTAGGACTGATGACCTTTACGCTCATAACCTTTAATAAGTTTAAGCATAAAGGCGCAAAGGGCGTTCTTAAAGGACTTTGTGATCCATGGCCGATCTGGGCGCCGATCAATGTGATCGGTGACGTGGCGGTACCGATCTCTCTGTCGCTTCGTCTATTTGCCAATGTGCTCTCGGGCGTGGTGATGATGGCGCTGATTTACGGGCTGCTCGGATGGATAGCAGTGATCTGGCCGGCAGCGCTGCATGTATACTTTGATCTGTTCTCGGGATGCATCCAGACATACGTATTCTGTATGTTGACGATGACATATATCGCGGATGCCTGCAGTCCGGAGTAAGCAATCGGTAAGATTTATTATTAAAATAATATATTACAACAATTATAAAGGAGGAACTAAAAATGGAATTTAACAATTACTTTATCTTAGGCTGTTCAGCAATCGGTGCAGGCCTTGCGGTTATCGCAGGTATTGGACCTGGTATCGGCCAGGGTATCGCAGCAGGACATGCGGCAGCAGCGGTTGGAAGAAACCCGGGCGCAAAATCCGACATTACTTCCACCATGCTTTTAGGGCAGGCCGTGGCGGAGACCACAGGTCTTTATGGTCTGTTAGTTGCCATGCTGTTAATGTTTGTTAAACCCCTTATTATAAAATAAGCCTGAAAAACTGCTTTTAAAAAATTTTTAAATTTAGAGAAAGGAGGTTTACAGGTTGAACGCATTACTGAATGCTAATCTCGTGCTGTTAAGCGGCGAAGGATTTGATTATCTGTTTGATCTGACCGGGCAGCTTCTGCAGGATGCCGTTTTGATGATCATAGCGGTGTTTGTACTGTTTCTGGTGGCATCTCATTTCCTGTTCAATCCCGCCAGGGATATGTTAAAAAAGAGACAGGAAAAGATCAAAGGAGAACTGGACGACGCCAAAGAGAGCATGGAATCCGCGGATGCCTTAAAAGCGGAGTATGAAGATAAGCTGAAAAACGTTGAAAAAGAAGCGGAAGACATTCTGACACAGGCCAGAAAGAAAGCGCTGGAGAATGAGAACAGGATTATTGCGGAGGCGAAAAATGAAGCTGCCGCCATCATAAAGCAGGCCAGAAACGAAGCGGAGTTAGAGAAACGCAAGGCGGCGGATGATGTAAAGAGAGAAATGATCTCCATTGCGGCTATGATGGCCGGAAGCGTCACGAAAGGCGCGGTGGATGTCTCCATTCAGGACAGTCTCGTGGAAGAAACTTTGAAAGAAATAGGTGAAAACACATGGCTAAGTTAATTTCAAAAACCTATGGAGAAGCGATTTTCGAGCTGGCTGTCGCTGAAAACAGAGTGGATGCGCTGTCGGAAGAGATTCAGACCGTGCTGAAGGCGCTGGAGGAAAATCCTGAATTTTCGGAGATTATGAAGCATCCGAAGATCATCAAGGAAGAAAAGCTCCAGATTATTGAGAATGTTTTTAAAGGAAGAGTATCCGATGAACTGACAGGCTTTATCAGGCTGATCGTAGAGAAGGACCGCTACGGCCAGTTAGAGGAGATCATGCAGTATTTCCTGGACGAGGTAAAGTCCTTAAAGGGCATTGGAGTAGCCTGGGTGAGATCTGCTCTGCCTCTCAGAGAGGAGCAGAAAAAGCGGATAGAAGCAAAACTGCTTGAGACCACTTGCTTCCGGGAGATGGAGATGCACTATCAGGTGGACGACACACTGATCGGCGGCATGGTCATCCGGATCGGCGACAGAGTGGCGGACAGCAGTATTCGGACAAAGCTGAGCCATTTAGAGCAGCAGCTTTTGAAAATACAGCTTCAAAATTAGCTTCAAAAATATAAAGAAAGGTGCGTATGATTCATGAATTTAAGACCAGAAGAGATAAGTTCGGTCATCAAGGATCAGATTAAGAGATATGCGGCCCAGCTAGAAGTATCCGAAGTGGGAACCGTCATACAGGTTGCAGACGGGATCGCGCGTATTCACGGCCTGGAAAACGCCATGCAGGGTGAGCTTTTGGAGTTCCCCGGCGAAGTGTACGGCATGGTGATGAACCTGGAAGAGGATAACGTGGGTGCGGTGCTTCTTGGCAGTACGCAGAATATCAAGGAGGGCGATACCGTAAAGACTACCGGCAGAGTTGTGGAAGTGCCGGTGGGCGATTGTATGCTGGGACGTGTTGTAAATGCTCTTGGTCAGCCGATCGATGAAAGAGGACCTATTCGGACAGATAAATACCGTCAGATCGAGAGAGTGGCCTCCGGCGTTATCACGAGAAAATCCGTTGATACACCGTTGCAGACCGGTATCAAGGCGATTGACTCCATGGTACCCATCGGACGGGGACAGCGTGAACTGATCATCGGTGACCGTCAGACCGGTAAGACGGCGCTTGCGGTAGATACGATTATTAACCAGAAGGGGCAGGGCGTAAAATGTATTTACGTTGCCATCGGCCAGAAGGCTTCCACGGTGGCTTCCATTGTGAAGACGCTGGAAGAATACGGCGCTATGGCCTATACCACGGTTGTGGCTTCCACAGCCAGCGAGCAGGCCCCGTTACAGTATATAGCTCCCTATGCGGGGTGTACCATCGGTGAGGAATGGATGGAAAACGGCGAGGATGTGCTTGTGATCTATGATGATCTGAGTAAGCATGCGACGGCTTACCGTACACTCTCCCTGTTACTGAGGCGTCCGCCCGGGCGTGAGGCGTATCCCGGCGACGTGTTCTACCTGCATTCCAGACTGCTTGAGAGAGCGGCCCATATGAGCGATGAGTACGGCGGGGGAAGCCTGACGGCGCTTCCGATTATTGAAACGCAGGCAGGCGACGTTTCGGCTTATATTCCGACCAATGTGATCTCCATCACAGACGGTCAGATCTATCTGGAGACAGAGATGTTCAACTCCGGTTTCCGTCCGGCGGTAAACGCAGGCCTTTCTGTGTCCCGTGTGGGTGGTGCGGCACAGATCAAGGCGATGAAGAAGATCGCGGCGCCGATCCGTGTGGAACTTGCGCAGTACAGAGAGTTGGCTGCATTCTCCCAGTTCGGATCCGAGTTGGATGCGGATACAAAGGAGAAGCTTGCCCAGGGTGAAAGAATTAAGGAAGTACTCAAACAACCCCAGTATCAGCCCATGCCGGTACAGTATCAGGTTATCATCATCTATGTGGCGACGAATAAATACCTGTTAGACATTCCGGTGTCGGATGTCACCAGATTTGAGAAGGAACTGTTTGAATTTATCGATACGAAATATCCTGAGATTCCGGGAAGCATTGCGGAACAGAAGGTGATTTCCGATGAGACGGAAACAAAGCTGAAGGCTGCAATAGAAGAGTTTAAGAAAACTTTCGCGTAAACAGCGAAGTGACTTTGCCTGTTGAGCAGAAAAGCGCCGTTGATTTTTGAATTTGAGAAGCGAATTCTGCAATGTGGGCGAAGTTCACACCTGGAAAGGAAAAGGTGACAGATATGGCCTCTATGAGAGACATAAAAAGACGTAAGGGCAGTATCCAGAGTACTCAGCAGATCACCAAAGCCATGAAGCTTGTTTCCACCGTAAAGCTACAGAGAGCTAAGCAGCGCGCCGAACAGTCCAAGACTTATTTTGACTGTATGTATGAGACCGTAAACAGTGTTTTGAAAAAAACGAGCGGCATGCAGCACCGCTATCTGCAGTCCGGCAATTCGCCGAGGAAAGCAGTGATCGTGATTACCTCCAACAGAGGACTTGCGGGCGGATATAACTCCAATATTGTAAAGCTGATCACAAGAGGCGGTCTGCCGAAGGAGGATCTGGATATTTACAGCATTGGCAAAAAGGGAAAGGATGCTCTGAGCAGATATGGTTATCATATCGCCTGGGAGAATTCCGAAATTATTGAGGAACCCGCTTACGCTGATGCGATGCAGCTTTCGGGGAAGCTTTTGGAGGAGTTTGCGGCAGGCAGTATCGGAGAGATCTATCTTGCATATACCTATTTTAAAAATACGGTTGTCCATATTCCGAAGTTTTTAAAGCTTCTGCCGGTGGAGGCAGGGGCGGATGAGCCGGCTGAAAATGCAGGAGAGGGTGTGCGGGAGGAGAAAGAACTTTCGATTCCGATGAACTTTGAGCCGAACGATGAGGAAGCCCTTGATCTTCTGATTCCGAAATATATCACCAGCCTGATCTACGGAGCGCTGGTGGAAGCGGTGGCAAGTGAAAACGGCGCCAGAATGCAGGCGATGGATTCGGCGACGAGCAATGCTGAGGAAATGATCAGTAACCTGACGTTACAGTATAACAGAGCCCGTCAGGGTTCCATTACACAGGAATTAACAGAAATTATAGCCGGTGCGGAAGCAATTTCCTGATTATTTTCCGCAGGGCAGAAACAAAGTAGAAAGGAAGTAAAGATGGCAGATAAGAATACAGGTAAAATTACCCAGATTATCGGCGCCGTTCTGGATATCAAGTTTACAGAAGGGAAACTTCCCGAAATCAATGAAGCGATCCGGATTCCGTTAAAGGAGGGAAAGCTGGTGGTGGAAGTATCCCAGCATCTGGGGGATGATACGGTCAGATGTATCGCCATGGGTCCTACGGATGGTCTGGTGAGGGGTATGGATGCGGAGGCAACAGGCGCTCCGATCACTGTGCCCGTGGGTGAAAACACGCTGGGACGTATGTTCAACGTGCTCGGCGAGCCGATAGATAATAAGCCTGTGCCGACTGAGGTGGAATATACACCGATCCACAGACCTGCACCGGAGTTTTCGGAGCAGTCCACTCAGCAGGAGCTGTTGGAGACAGGGATCAAGGTGGTAGACCTTCTGTGCCCTTATCAGAAGGGTGGTAAGATCGGTCTGTTCGGCGGCGCCGGCGTAGGAAAAACGGTGCTGATTCAGGAGCTGATCCGTAATATTGCGACAGAGCACGGCGGCTATTCCGTATTTACGGGCGTAGGCGAGAGAACGAGGGAAGGAAACGACCTTTACTATGAAATGAAGGAATCCGGCGTTATCGATAAGACGACGATGGTGTTCGGCCAGATGAACGAGCCCCCCGGAGCCAGAATGAGAGTGGGCCTGACGGGCCTGACGATGGCAGAGTATTTCCGTGATAAAGGCGGTAAGGATGTGTTGCTGTTCATCGATAACATTTTCCGTTTTACACAGGCGGGTTCTGAGGTGAGCGCACTGCTTGGACGTATGCCTTCGGCGGTGGGTTATCAGCCCACGCTGCAGACGGAGATGGGCGCACTGCAGGAGAGAATCACCTCCACAAAGGACGGTTCCATCACATCGGTTCAGGCGGTTTATGTGCCTGCGGATGACCTAACGGATCCGGCGCCTGCGACGACCTTCGCACATCTGGATGCAACGACGGTGCTTTCCCGTTCTATTGTGGAACTTGGTATCTATCCGGCGGTGGATCCGCTTGAGTCCACTTCCAGAATCCTGGATCCGAGAATTCTGGGCGAGGAGCATTATCAGGTTGCAAGAAGTGTACAGGAAATTTTGCAGAGATATAAGGAGCTGCAGGATATCATCGCGATCCTCGGTATGGATGAACTGTCCGAGGAGGATAAACTGGTGGTTTCCAGAGCGAGAAGAGTGCAGAGATTTTTATCCCAGCCGTTCTATGTGGCGGAGCAGTTCACCGGATACGACGGAAAGTATGTGCCCATCAGTGAGACGATCCGCGGCTTTAAGGAAATTCTGGAAGGAAAGCATGACGACATTCCGGAGAGCTATTTCCTGAATGCAGGAACCATTGATGATGTACTGGCCCGTGTGAAATAGGGGGTGAGCGTATGGCGGAGACAAACGATTTTACGCTGAAAATTATAACCCCGGACAGGGTTTTCTATGAGAAACCTGTGAAAATGGTGGAGTTTAATACGGTGGAGGGAGAGATCGGCGTACTGCCCGGTCATATCCCGATGACAGTCATTATCAAACCTGGGGTACTCACGATCACGGAGGAGGATAACTCCAGGGAAGCGGCACTTCATGCAGGCTTTGCGGAGATTCTGCAAAATCAGGTGACGATTCTGGCGGAAATTATAGAATGGCCGGAAGAGATCGATGCGACCAGGGCGCAGGAAGCGAAAGAAAGAGCGGAAGAAAGACTGCGTACAAAGGATGTAGGAACGGACGTTTCAAGGGCTGAAATCGCGTTGAAACGTGCGCTGACGAGAATAAATGTTTTAAAGTAAAAGAACGAAAAACACCTTTGCTGCATATGCTAAAATAAAGCAGCAGAGGTGTTTTGTTATGCCAAAAGAAAATATTTTGCCTTTTTATATGATTTATCCGCTCCCCTTGGCCGGCCAGGAGGAGGAGGCTATGATGCGGGATCTGGAGTATATGCAGCAGCTTTATCCGGCGGATGCCAAAAAATACCAGAAAAAAATTGCGGCAGTGCTCGACAGGATAGATTACGGCGGCAGTCTGATCTATGATGAATATCCCTGCAGGTGGCAGATGTATCGGTTATGCCAGAGCGTTATGGCGGTTCTGAGGCGGGAAGCGAGTGAGGGAAAAGAGGAAGTTTCTGTGGAAAAATGGGTGTGGATCGAGGAAATGGTGCAGATCTTGTTGTATTATGAGGTGTATAAAAGACGGCATACGAATAAAAATAAGATAAAACCGGTTGAGGTTTTGGGAAAATACAGGTAAAATATTATTGGATAAAATGGACGCCCGGTTCTCTTTGCAGAATCGGGCGGAGGAGTTTAGATGAAGAAGTCGGTTTTAAAGGGGATATTCTTTGGAGTTGTTTTATTTGTGGCGCTGTTTCTGTTTGAGACAGTGATGAATCTGGGGAATACGGATATGACGGCGGACATGCCTCCGGCGTCTTATCCGCTTGTCTATATGATCGTGTCGGGAGAGCAGGTGAACTGCCTGCACGGGTATCGGAACGAGATGGAAGTTTCCTATATGCGGGATACAATCACGCCTCTGGAAAATGGCAGGGATCTGGGAATCACTGTGGAAAAATTCGGGACAGGCATCGAGTCCGTTTCTTACCAGGTCAGAAGCGGGGATGGGAGCCGACTGATCGAGGAGACGGAGATTACGGAGTATGAGGAGACAGAAAATTTTCTGACAGCTTATTTCACTGTAAAGGATCTTCTGGAACAGGGAAAAGAGTATAATTTTATAATCAGTCTGAAATTAGAGTCCGGACGGGATGTTCGTTATTATACGCGGATACTGCTGGGTCAGGACTATCATGTCTGGGAAAAGACAGAATTTGTAAAGAGATTTCATGAGGATACGTTTGACAAGGCAAATGTGGAAGAGAACCTGGCGATGTATCTGGAATCCAACAGGGAAGGAGATAACAGTTCTTTTGCGCGGGTGGACATTCACAGCAGCTGGAACCAGGTGACATGGGGGGATCTTGCGGTAGAGAAAATATCCGAGGCAGTTGTGGATATCAAGGAGATGATGCCACAGACAGCATCCTTTCAGATACATTATCAGGTGGAGATTCCATATGAGGGAAGGCGTGAAAAATATCTTGTGACAGAATATTACAGGATCCGTTACACGACTGACCGGATGTACCTGCTTGATTTTGAGAGAGAGATGAATCAGATCTTTGATGAGAAAAAAAATGTCTATAACAGTAATAAAATTTCGCTTGGAATACAGGGGAAGGAGCAGGTTAAGCTGATAGAATGTGATGGCGGCAATATTCTGACTTTTGTGGTGGGTGGCAGACTGTTTTCCTATAATGTGGCAGATAATAAACTGGCACTTTTATTCAGTTTTCAGGATGAGAATAACTATGACAGGCGAACTGTATATGATAAGCATAAGATTAAGGTATTAAATGTAGATGAGGCCGGAAATGTACAGTTTGTTGTATTTGGGTATATGAACAGGGGACGTCATGAGGGGGAAAATGGTGTTCAGGTAAACCTCTATAACAGCAGCCAGAATACAGTGGAGGAAATGACGTTTATTCCGTATACAAAATCACCGGAACTGTTGCAGCAGGATATGAGTAAGCTGTCTTTTGCGGGGAATAATAATCGCTTTTATATGATGGTGGACAGTACGATCTATGAAATGAATCTGTCTTCCAGACAGTGCCGGGTTATAGCAGCTAATCTGGACGAAGATGCTTATCGGGTGTCTGAAAACGGAAAGATGTTAGCCTGGGTAGAGGGCGGCCGGTATGCAGCGCAATCTATGCAGTTTATGAATCTGATGAGCGGGAAAAGGATGTCAGTAGAGGCTGGGTTCGGGGAATATGTGCAGCCTCTGGGCTTTATGGGGGATGACCTGATTTATGGAATTGCCGACAGGAAAGATGTGGCAAGGGACAGCTCCGGCAGAATCTTTTTCCCGATGCATACTATCAAGATACAGGATGAGAAGGAGAATATTTTAAAGGAGTATACAGTACCTGACACATATGTTGTTTCCTGCAGTGTGCAGGAAAACCAGATCATGCTTTATCGGGTAAGGAAGGATATCGATGAGATGAGCGGTGAGACTGTCTATGTTGAAGAGGAAAATGACCAGATCATGTATAGCAAAAAGGAAGATTTGGGAAAGAATCTGGTGGAGACAGTGGTCGTGGATATGATGGAAACATTGACACAGATTGCGGTCAAGAGCACGATAGATACGGATACTTTACAGCTTTTGACGCCCAGAGAGGTACTGTTTGAGGGGGAGAACAAAATTGCTCTGCAGGGGGCACAGGAGACAGTGAAGCGATATTTTGTCTATACGCTTCACGGACTGACAGGCGTATATACGGAAGAAGCGGTGGCGGTCAATAATGCATACAAAGAGGCGGGAGTCGTAACAGATGATATGGGAAATTATGTCTGGTACAGGGGGAATCGTGTGACAAGAAACCAGATCATGAAAATTATGGGCGGAGAGACAGAAAATGAGACTACCAGCCAGCTGGCAGTATGCTTAAATACGATCCTGGAGTTCGAGGGAGTAAACCGCAGCACGCAGTATATGTTGGACAGCGGTATGACCACTGTGGAGATTTTGCAGGAAAATATTCCGGATATCCAGGTGTTAGACCTGACGGGTTGTACGTTGGATGCCATATTGTATTATACAAATCAGGATATTCCTGTGTTAACAACATTGGAGGATGGCAGTGCACTTTTAATTACGGGATTTAATGAACTTAATATTGTAGTGATGGATCCGAAAGACGGTACGGTGTACAAAGTAGGAATGAATGATGCTACAGCAATGCTGGAAGAGAACGGGAATCAGTTTATTACGTATATGAGGATAGGAAAATAGTGAAAGCTTTTATTTTTGATGTGGATGATACGCTATACGATCAGGTACAGCCGTTTCAGAACGCCTATATAAAGTTATTCGGGAAAACAAATAAAGATATTGATAAAATATTTGTGAGCAGCAGAAAGCACTCTGACGAAGTATTTGAAGCATCCGAAAATGGTCTGATGACAATGGAGGAGATGTATATATACCGGATCAGAGAAGCATTGAAGGAATTTGGGATTTTAATTTCTGATGAGAGAGCATTGGAATTTCAGCGGTATTATCAGGAATTTCAGGCGGACATAGTGATGACTGAGAAGATGAAAAAACTGTTGAGTGATCTGGGTCATTGTGTCAAAATGGGAGTTATCACAAATGGGCCTGCGCAGCATCAGTGGGATAAAGTACAGGCACTGGGGCTGACGAAATGGATCCCCAGGCAAAATATATTAGTTTCCGGAGAAGCAGGCGCCGCAAAACCGGACAGAAAAATATTTGATCTGGCAGTATGTAAAATGGGATTGGATAGAACGGAGGCCTATTATATCGGAGATTCTCCGGCGAATGATATTGTCGGTGCGGCGAATGCAGGTTGGAGAACAATCTGGTTTAATCGGCGCAATAAAAAGGCTTTTTCCATTAAGCCGGACTACACAGTTTGCTCAGAACAGGAGTTGTGTAATTTGATAATGAAACTGGCAGGATTGTAATTTAATTATAGTATAAAAAATAGTGATCGCCATAAAGGTTGACAAGTGATTACCTGTGTGCTATGATAAACGGGTAATTATTTGTCAACCTTTTTTGAAAATGGATTGACTTATCGGGGATACATAAGGACTGAGAAGAATGGTTTTACAGGAAAAAATGACAAAGATCAGGAGGGAGAATGGGATATGAGAAAGGTAAATTTATCAGATGCGGAATGGAAGATCATGAATCTGCTGTGGGAACAGGCGCCACGAACAATGACGCAGATCACCAATACGCTGAAACCGGAAACGGGGTGGACGAAGCATACGGTGATATCTTTTTTGAAGAGAATGGAGGAGAAAGGCGCGCTGCACTATAAAGAAGGAGAGAGGGCAAAGCTGTATTATCCGGATATGGAGAGAGAGGAGGCAGCGCTGCAGGAGACAGAAGACTTTTTAGGCAGGGTGTTTCAGGGCAGAATGGGCATGATGCTAAATACGATGGTGCAGCAGAAGGCGCTTTCCGAGGAGGATATGGAAGAACTGCGTAAGATTCTGGAGCAGGCCGGAGAGGATGGAAAGGAATGACGGGATGCCCGGCTGATGGAAGACGGGGATGTGTTTCTGGCGGGAAACGGGGCATTATCAGAAAGGAATTGCCCTTGAGGAATAAGGCCTGATGTTAAGAACAGGGGAGGACTTATGTTTGGAATAATGTTTACAGTGACGTTTTTTATAGGGATCGTTCTGTTGCTGCGGACCGTTTTTAAAAAACGTATCAGTGCGAGGCTGCAGTATGGGCTCTGGTTTCTTGTGGTAGTGAAACTGCTCGTTTTTCCGATGCCGGATGCGGAGGGAGATTTTTCCGTGCTTGGGCTGGTGGCACAGGACAGACAGGAGAGACTTTCCGGAGAAGGGATATCGGCAGAAGAATTTGCCGCAGAGCAGGCAGGCGGGACAGCGCAGGAGAAAGAGACGGTGAATGAGAGCCTGTGGGCGGACAGCGGCCAGGCAGGAGAAGAAGGTGCTGTCGGTACGGACACAGGCGTGAGGCCAGAGCATGTGGGGGGTGATGGGAAAGTCGTTTCCGGTGCGATGCGCTGGTATCGGATGACGAAACTGCGCCTGCTTCATTATGTGGAAAATGTGTTGAAGGCGCCGATATGGCTTGCCGGGCTGTTGGCGGCGGGAAGTCTGCTCAGTGCGGTATGGATGACTGTCTATCATGTGCGGCTGGGGAGATTTTTGAAAAAGCGGCGCGTGGCGGTGCCGGAAGAGTCAATGAGGAAATCGGAGAGCTGCCGGCAGGGAGAAGAAGAGCAGGATTTACAGCAGCGTGTTGCCGACGACGGGATGGAAAGCGGCAGAGAGACAGACAGAAGTGAAGGGAAGCCCTGGGAAAGCGGGTGGTCTGACAGGAGAAGAGGAATGTTTCGGGTTTACAGTGTGGAAGGCCTGCCCACGCCCTGCCTGTTCGGGAGAGTGATCTATGTACCCGACAAGCTGGCGGAGGAGGAAGAACTTCTGCCTTATATTCTGCGGCACGAGATGTGCCATTATTTTCACGGCGATGCCATTTGGGGTGTGCTGAGGATGGTCTGCGTCTGCCTGTACTGGTATCATCCGCTTGTGTGGCTTGCGGCCTATCTGTCCAAGCAGGACTGCGAGCTGGCCTGCGATGAGACGGCCGTAAGATCTATGGCAGGGCGGGAGAGAACAAGATATGGAGAATTGTTGCTGCAATTTGTGCCGGTGAAGAGTTCCCCTGCGGATTGCTGTTTGATGACGACGGCGATGTCAGGTAATGCGAAGAATCTGGGAGAAAGGCTTAAGAGGATCATGGGAAAAAGAAAAGACGCGGTGATTCCGGGAATTCTGGCGGTGGTGGTTGCGCTTGTGGGTATTTATGCCTGTGTCACAAGCGGCTTTGTCAGTGCAGATAAACAGTGGCAGAGTATTCGAATCAGGGAGGAAGAAGAGAGCATACCGATTATGCAGGAAAGTTACAGACTGAATTACAGACTGAGCAAAGATGCCGCAAGCTATGGGCTATATCTGGAACAATATGAGTACGGCGAACTGACTGCGGTGAAGGCTCTGGATTGTGCGGCGCTTATACCGGAGGAGGAAGTATCCAGGAAAATAAAAAGAGGGGAGGTGCTCTACGCAAGGGAGCTTGAAGCGGATGAGACGACAGGATCCTTTGTAAAATCGGTGAGTTCTTACAGCATGCCGGATTATACGACGTCGGACGGAGCAGGTTCTTCGTTTAAAGCATTTACGCTGGATCTGTCGGAAGGGCTTGCCATCGGAAGTTCTTTCAGTATGGCAGCAGGAGAGGAACTGGGACATCGGTTCCGGCTGGGGGAGGATATCATTCTGCTGGCAAGTTATTACGGTGATGGCAGCCTCAGTGTGCCTCCCGGCCACATTTTTGAGACGGAAAAGTATATGGAGAAAACGGAAGGAATCCTGGAAAGTGACAGCTGTGTCATACTGGTTCATCTGATCGTCTCAGATAAATCAGCGGAAGAACTGAGAGGACAGATCAGTGAGATTGTAAGGAAAAAAGCCGAAGAAGGAACGATGCAGGCGGAGGCTGACGTGACAGGTGGAATTTCGGAAGCAGAGGCGGAAATCAGTGCGACAGACGAAAACTTGGGGGCAGAGGCGGACGGCGGCGGGGCAGAATACTACACCAACAGAGAACTGCTTAAAATGGCGGAAAATTTCTATCGCAGCGAACATGGCTTTGCGCCTGCCCATGTGAACATAGACAGCCAAAACGGGAACGAGGTGGTCATCTGGCTCTATGACTATGACGAATACCTGAATGGGGAAAATGAGATCGTCGCCATCGCCCACACGGGGGACTGGTATACTGTGGACAGGCTGACCGGAAAAGGGGAAAATGTTCTTTTGGAGGACATTGACCTGACGCAGACGGTGTCTTTGACAAAACCGTGGAATGGAAAAACGGAAGAGATGACGGTAGTGGATGTCAGGGAGGAAGAGAAATTTTCTGCGCTGCCGGCGGAGCCTGGGGCGGGTGCGGAAAGCAGACTCTATCTGCTTGGCGAAACGGAGCATTACAGGCTGTACGGAGCGGGAGACTACCAGTCCATGCTGTTGGAAGAGCAGGGTATTGTGACGGAAATCTCCGTGCCTTTTATCATGGATGGCATTACCATGACGGCGCCTGGCGCGCAGGAAGCGGATTATGACGGGGACGGTTCGCCGGAACTGGCAGTGAAGTTTTTGTGGGGCGAAGGCACAGGCGTCTGGCAGGAGCATCTGTGGATGTTTGACAAAAAGGCGGGGCAGATAAATGCCTGTGCGTATCCTGGCGGCGCCTATGCGGAGGAGCTATTACGAAGGCTTTCCTTTGCAGAGTGTGAAGATGGAAAAGCCATTACGCTGGGCGGGCGGCAGATATCGCCAAAGCTTCGGGAAGAACAGGGCGTTTCCTATGAAGAGATACGGATCAATACATCGAGAGTATCTTTTGCATTTGCGGATGGAACAATAAAACTCAGGACGCTTATCTCCTGCGGCAGCAGGGCAGGGAGTGTAATGCCGGCTTATGGGGATGCCTGTCTGGAGGCGGAAGTGCTTTATGATGGAAGTCAGTTTTTTATCAGGGATGTGATGTCGGTGGATCTGAAAGAGACGAAAAGGCTGGCTGAGGAGGCGGTGCACGCGTTTTATGCGCCGCGGGGGATTGAAATTATTGATTACAAGGTTAAAGAATGGCGTCTGGCTGAGGAAACAGAAGAGATGGAGATGACGCTGACCGTGCAGGAAAGGACAAAAGAGTCCTATGATTTTATAACGGTTCCGCTTGAGCGGGAGGAGACGGGGCAGTGGGTTGCCGCAGGGGAGATATGGACCGGGGCGTGACAGAGCGGGGGCAGTTTCCATCTGTGGCTGTCCGCCGGGGGAGCTGCCGGGATGCAGGCATGGTATTCTGACTCGCACTGGCAGAAATAAAAGAAAAAAATCAGGTGACAATTCCGGCTGATTGGGATAGAATGCTAAATAGATAAGATAATTATAGTAAATGATATGATAAGAATGGAGGGTATACATGATTGAGGTCCCAAACGGAAAGGTGTTAAAGGAAAACTACCTGGGAAAGAATATCGTGAATTATGATTCCATGATAAGTGCTTGCGCACTTTAAAGGACATCCGGCGGGCGGCTACGGAGCTGGGATATGGCAGCAGGGAGTATGAGCTTCTTGAGATCAACACCTGACAGGCAAAGCGAAAGCAGGGGGGGAAGCAAAAAGAAAAGAGTATCGCAAAAAATCAAATTTCTGCGATACTCTTTTTGCGCGGAGATGGAGAGATTTGAACTCTCGCGCCGGTTACCCGACCTACCGCATTTCGAGTGCGGACCCTTCAGCCACTTGGGTACATCTCCAAAACTGTAAATATTATAACGGTTTCCCGCCTGACAGTCAAATGATATTTTGAAAATTTTGCACGAAAAATCCTCTGATTTTTCGGCAGAATAAAATATTGTGATGCATAAAAAAATACTATATAATGATAAAAGGACTGTGAGACAGCAAAGCTGATAAACGAAATCGGGAAACAGCAAAATAAACAGTATGAAGGAGGAAATAAGATGAAACGAATCGGTATGCTTACCAGCGGCGGAGATTGTCAGGCGTTAAATGCGGCAATGAGAGGCGTAGTAAAATGTCTGACCTGCAGCGGGGAACCAGTGGAGATCTATGGTTTTCTGGAAGGCTATAAGGGACTGATCTACGGTAATTTCAGAATGCTTACAGGCGCAGACTTCTCCGGAATCCTGACAAAGGGCGGCACCATTCTGGGCAGTTCCAGAACACCCTTTAAACTGATGAGAGAGCCTGATGAGAACGGACTGGACAAGGTGGAAGCGATGAAGCAGAACTACTATAAGCTTCGTCTGGACTGTCTTGTTATTCTGGGCGGAAACGGAACCCATAAGACGGCAAATATGCTGCGGGAAGAGGGATTAAATGTCGTAACGCTGCCGAAGACCATCGACAATGACCTCTGGGGGACAGATATGACCTTTGGTTTCCAGAGCGCGGTAAATATCGCTACGGACTGTATCGACTGTATACATACCACGGCGGCATCCCACGGACGTGTGTTTATCGTGGAAGTGATGGGACATAAAGTCGGTTTCCTGACATTGAACGCCGGTATGGCAGGCGGCGCGGATATCATTCTGATTCCGGAGATTCCCTATGATATCAAGAAAGTAGTGGATGCCATCAACAAACGTTCCGAGAGAGGCAGCAAGTTTACGATCCTGGCCGTTGCCGAGGGCGCGATCTCCAAAGAGGACGCTGCGCTTTCCAAGAAAGAATATAAGAAAAAAATGGCGGATTATAAATATCCTTCTGTTTCCTATGAGATCGCAGAAAAGATTCAGAAAAAGACAGGATTGGACGTTCGTGTTACGGTGCCCGGCCATACCCAGAGAGGCGGAAGCCCCTGCCCTTATGACCGTGTATTTGCAAGCCGTCTGGGCGCACAGGCTGGCCGCATGATCTTAAACGGCGAGTATGGCTTTATGGTTGGCTACAAAAACCGTGAGATCGTCAAGGTTCCGCTTGAGGATGTTGCCGGTAAGTTAAAGATGGTAGAGCCGGAGTCTGATATTATTCAGGAGGCAAAACTGCTCGGTATCAGCTTCGGTGATTAGGAATAAGAAAAAATAATGTGAGAAGGATAAAGGGAGATCCCGCAGCTGCCAAAGGTGGCTGCGGGATCTCGGAATGTGCAGGTCTGCACAGCCGGAAACGCAGTAAACGGAAACGGAGAATCGAATATGTCATATACAGCACTCTACCGTAAATTTCGCCCTCTCTGCTTTGAGGATGTGAAAGGACAGGAGCATATTGTGAAAACCCTGAAAAACCAGATAAAGGCGGATCGGATCGGACATGCCTATCTGTTTACGGGAACCAGGGGAACCGGCAAGACTACCATCGCCAAAATACTGGCCAGAGCGGTGAACTGTGAACGTCCCATGAATGGCAGTCCCTGCGGGGAATGCGCTTCCTGTAAAAATATCCTCTCCGGCGCAGGGATGAATGTGATCGAGATGGATGCGGCATCCAACAACGGCGTGGACGACGTGCGGGGCATCGTGGAAGACATCTCCTATTCTCCCGCGGAAGGGAGGTATAAAGTCTATATCATCGATGAAGTGCATATGCTCTCCACAGCAGCATTTAATGCGCTGTTAAAGACGTTGGAAGAGCCGCCTTCCTATGTGATCTTTATTCTGGCTACCACAGAGGTACATAAGATACCGGTCACGATCCTGTCCCGTTGTCAGCGGTACGACTTTAAGCGGATATCCATTGAGACGATCACGGCAAGGCTTAAGGAGCTGATGGAGAAGGAAGATATGCAGGTGCAGGAAAGAGCCCTGCGCTACATCGCAAAAACAGCCGACGGTTCCATGCGTGATGCGTTAAGTCTGTTAGAGAGGTGTATTGCCTTTTACTACGGAGAGGAACTGACTTACGATAAGGCGCTTGAGGTGTTGGGGGCAGTGGATACTGAGGTGTTCAGCAGACTGTTGCGAAACGTTTTGGCGCAGGATGTGGCGGGCTGCATTTCCCTATTGGAAGAGATGATCATGCAGGGCAGGGAACTGGTGCAGTTTGTAGCGGATTTTACGTGGTATCTCAGGAATCTTCTCCTGCTCAAAGCATCCGACACGGGGGCAATGGAAAATGTGATCGATATTTCTTCCGACAACCTGAAAAAATTGAAGGAAGAAGCGCAGATGGCGGATATGGATACGACCATGCGCTATATCCGGATCCTCTCGGAACTCTCGGGCCAGCTTCGCCTGTCGGCGCAGAAGAGGATCATGATAGAAATGGCTCTTGTCAGACTCTGCAGGCCGCAGATGGAGAGCGACACCGCTTCTCTGGCGGACCGGATCAGGACGCTTGAGAGAAAAGTGGAAAACGGGATTCCGATGCAGAATTTTTCGGAACAGATGCGGGAGGACGGAGCAAAGGAAGGAACGGCAAAGAATGACAATAGTGTCAGAAAAGTGGCGCTTCCCGAGGCGATCCCGGAAGATATCAGACAGGTTGTAGAGCGGTGGGGAAGCATTGTCAACAATATCGGGCAGCCGATGAAGTCTTATCTGCGGAATGTGCGTCTCAGCATGGACAATGAGGGCAGGCTGCTGCTTGCCTGTACAGACTCTACTCACTATGACTGGCTTACAGCCGGAGATCATAAGACAGAGATCGAGGAGAGTATCTCCGGCAGCATCGGAAAACAGGTAGAGATACAGTTCACTCTGGCGGCAGAT